>Ga0126342_10021701_pt1 | contig 10677 bp, 11 predicted proteins | sample Cyp1metagenome_FD_92528 | JGI IMG/M metagenome (GOLD analysis project Ga0126342, IMG submission 92528) | Coral microbial communities from Lord Howe Island, Old Settlement Bay, Australia - Cyphastrea 1 metagenome | ecosystem: Host-associated > Invertebrates > Cnidaria > Coral ...
GGTTCCAGGGTTCCAGGGTTCCAGGGTTCCAGGGTTCCATTCCGGATTTTGAAGGCTGCAAGTCCCCGCGAGCCAGCCCCAGCCCTAGAGATTGAAACCCAACAGGCCCTGCTGTTGGGAACTTTGATACACTCTGAGCAGAACATCCCTGTGTGCGCTCGGACTTGCATGACATCTTGGCCAACTCGCAGTTCTAGCAGCTAGGACCCTGCAAGTTGTGGATCGCCTCTCAAACCAATGGGATTTACCTCTTGTGACTCTTGTGCGGTCTCAGATTCTCTCTTCCCCACTGATAGGTGGTGAAGACTTGATTCTCACCTTGCCATCGGCTTCGAGCACAACCACTGTGGCAAAGGCTGTTGGAGTTGGGACTAGTAGTGGAACAAAGCTGAAGAACAGTTGCGCCGCCCAGTAAACATGAGCACTTACTTTGTCTGTATCTAATCAATCTAATCCGACTCTAGTCCCTTACGTTTATATATTCCTTCCTGTTCCTTCCACTTTTACTGACGTCATGGTGCCTTGGCCTGAAATTGACCCTGAGTGCATCAGCCCCCCTCTTGCCAGGGCCACCGAAGGCATAGATCGGCAGCAGGTCGATGCCATGCTTCAACGCCAAACGGCAAAATCCCAAATTCGGGGGAAACACCTCGGCAGATCTCGGCAGATCTCGGCAGATCGCAGGACATGAAGAGTGGCTCCGGCTCCTGAAACCTCACAGCCATTTATTCAGGTCACCACTTTGGGCATGCGGTTTGCTGACACGTTTGGGAAAAATGAGGTGAACAGAATCGAAAAGACTTTGAACAAAAGAACAGAACAACAAATTGATGGCAAGCCCACTGAAACTTCGGAGTAGACAGAGAATATACTACATGTCACATGTACTACTTATATTATCTTATATCATGATTCATTGAATGATACAAGAAACAAACATAAACAGACTATACAGATTCTAGATGATTCCATCTCTGTGAAGAACTTCAATTTGTGCCGAGGCGCCAGGTGCTCCTTGCGATGGTCAGTCATGATCTGCTCTGGTAGGCCACCAGGCTGCAATGCCACGGAACGGCCCTTATTAAGCAGCCTGAATCGCACGGAAAAATGTGGAATGTGGAAAGTATGGCTACGCAGCTACGCATGATTTGAAAGTGGTTGAAACTGAGGAAGCGTGGTAAAAACTGTGTGAAACATGGGGAAACCATGTGAAACCTGGCAGTTAAAACTCCACAATTTTTGTGTCTGACCTGCAGTTGATTTAACTGATTGTGCATGAAGAAAAGGCAAGCAACTCGTCGGACATGTTTTGAGTTATTGGCCGCGCATTGACCAATGCCAGGTACTCTCCTGTCGCATCAACACACCAAATCCGGCACAACATCGCACTGCAATTTAGCCAGCAAGATGCCAACAAGACAAGGATTACTTGCAGTTGCTTAACAAAATTATCCCGGCAAGAGACCCCAAACACTGTGGGGGAGTGGGAGGATAATGTATGATAATGTGGATGATGATGATGATGATGACGATGATGGTGATGATGATGAGGATGAGAATGAAAATGTTGCGGACGATGATGTTGAGGATGATAATGTTGCGGAAGATGAGGTGGAGGGGGATGATGTTGCGAGGATGATGTTGCGGAAGATGAGGTGGAGGATGATGATGTGACTGAGCGGGTGATGAACGCACGCTACCAAAAAAAGAAAAGGTCCACCAGTGCATGCAAACACGCTGTTCATAGCGCTCGTGATGGGCAACATGCGCGCTATCTTAACCCCATCGTGCTGGATGTGCCCTTCTCTACATCCTAGCAGCTTCCCCCAAAAAAAACTCGCGAAATTGATTCGCATGATGAATCCGTATCTTCGCCCACAATCTAAAAATAACAACATATAATATCATATCTATGTTCTTTGTTTCACCTATGCACACGATACTATGTGTATATTTGAATATATCTATATGTACAAAACTATAAGTATAGGTAAATATGTATATATATATATATATAATATATATATATAAAACAAAAGGACTTCAGAACCCAAAGGGAAACTCATGACTCATCAAAGTGTTGGACTTTTTACAAATGTTATACGATGAATGCATGCAGTTGCAAACTTGCGCATGCCCTACTCAGAGTGCCCATTATTATCCCCCAAAATCATTCAAAATAAATGACGTTCATCCCCAGCTTTTGGCACCTTCCTCCCGCTAACCGTTGGGTTCCGCACGTCGTCTGGTTCTTACCCGTCTGCAGCTGTCCTCTGAGGTTCTGGCTGCCTCTGGAGCTACCGTCTCCGAGCGGCTCCGTCGTAGTCGTTGAGACTACGACGTTTTGCCTCCCGGAGGTCGGCCTGCAGCTGCGCAGGGCTAGTTGGGTTTTCTTTCTGACGGACACCTGTGCGATTTACGACATCTAGTCGGGGATCACTTACGTTCCGTTTCCACTACAACGAGGCAGGACCAAACCTGCCGCGTAGGGTTTTTTTTCTGTCTCTTCCGGCCTCTTCTTTTTGGCGCTGTGCCTGCAGTGCCGCGGTCTGATTCGAGACCACATTCATTCTTTGTCTCTCCATATGACGCATGATCCGTGATGAATTCGGATGTATACTGTCTGCTTCGGCATGAACCCAAGACTTAATGTATAAAGGCGCTTCCATTTGTAGTTAATGCAAGCCTCTTCTTGACGCTCGAGTCGTTCGAACTCTGCCTGGCATTGTTGGCTGCGTATAAGCAGATAGCTTGGCGGCTGTTTGTGTGCAGAGATCTTTTTCTTCTGTCTCTTTAATTTTCTCTTTCTTTCCCGTGCTCTGCTAAGCCCGATGCGTTCAGTTCGGCTTCGAGCTCCTCCTCCTCCTCGGGATTTGCGACGTGTTGCTATCCATCGCATGATGCTTCCGTGTCTGCAATCTGTCCATGGTTTTTTTGGGTTCTTTTTCCGTCGGTCTGTCATTGAAGTCTGTTTGACTGAGGAGAAGACCGTTGGCCCCGGGGCGTTGGTCGCGGGTGCAGCCTGGCAACGGACGCGCGGTTGACTCTGCCTCCGGCGCAAGGTTCGGGTTGGTCTCGGCTGCCTTCAGTTGCGGCGGCCGAACTTCAAAGTGTTTGTTCGTTTGCTTTCCGGGGTGCTTTCCTTGAGGCCGCGACTTCCGGTGCTGTGGTCGGAGTGGTTGCCGGGGCCTGCCAGAAGAAGAAAAATCAGCCCGGAGGCAAGCAGTGGTTGGGGGCCTCTGCCTCTGATGTGGAAGATGATGATGTTGTGGAGGAGGATGAGGATGAAGATGTGGAAGATGAAACTGAGGATGATAAGGTGGAGGAGGAGGATGTTCAGAAGGAGGAAGATGATGATGTTGGGGATGACAATGTTGAGGAGGATGATGAAAAGGATGATAATGTTGCGGAAGATGAGGTGGAAGACGATGATGTTGCGGAAGAGGAGGTGGAGGATGATGATGTCAAGGGGGAGGAAGATGATGATGTTGAGAATGATGATGCTGAGGAGGAGGAAGATGATGATGTTGAGGGTGATGATGTTGAGGATGAAGAGGTGGAGGATGATGATGTTGAGGATGGCGGTGTCAAGGAGGAAGAGGATGATGTGGAGAATGATGATGCTGAGGGGGAGGAAAGGATGATACTGAGGAGGAGGAGGACCGATCCCAAGACCGCGCTGCGTGTTTTGTGCGAGCCTGCCCAGTCGAAATGCACTTGGACATTTCACAAGAGCCACTTTGCGTAGAAATTTACAAGACAAGTGCCGGAGCCCAGAACCCAGGCGCCCACTTTGCGCGAGCCTGCGCAGTCAAAACGCACCTCAACATTTCACAAGAGCCACTTTATACCGAAATTTACACGAAAAGTGTTGCAGGCCAGACCTAGGTGCCCACTCTGCGAGAGCCTGCGCAATCGAAATGCACTTCGACATTTCACAAAAGCCACTTTATACGGAAATTTACAGGAAAAATGCCGCGCCCCAGATTGAGAACTTTGTGCGAGCCTGCGCAGTCGACATGCATGTCAACATTTCAGAAGAGCCACTTTATACGGAAATTTTCAGGTAAAATGCCACAGGCCAAACCCGCGGCCCACACTTTGGGCGAGTCTGCGCAGTCGAAATGCATTTCAACATGTCACAAGGGCCACTTTATACCGAATTTTGCGGGAAAAATGCTCGGGCCCAGAGTGAGCACCCTGATCAAGCACCGGCCTTTACACCTACCGTAAGAACCCCTCAGTGTGGACACAGTGTCTGGGGAGAAAGGGAGGATTAAAAAATACAAAAAATATATATATATACAACCATGAAAAAATGAACGTCCCAATTTGGTTAGCCCAGCGTCCGAGCAGCGGGAAACGAAAGAGCAGCGTAGCAACTCCAACCTCAGGGGTGTCAAGTATGGATGGGGCACCACAAGTGCCTGCTTTTGCAACAAAGGTTTCTCATGGTTTACTCACTGTCTCACCTGTGGGCCCCTGGCCGGCTGTCTTAAATCCGGCGATGCCTCGCCGTGTGTGGTGGCTAGCTTTAGCTACCCAGGGGCGCGCGTCTGCCACCGACCCCCGAAATCCTTCAGGCGGGTGGTGTTTTCACGTTTTTCAGGGTCCGGAGTATAGGAAAAAGACCATAAAATTACAAGATGCTTTTTGGATGTCATTTTAGGCACTTTTTGGCGGAGGTTTGCTTTTTTGTTGGTGCGTGCCAAGAGTAAAAACTCTGTAATTTACACTGTGTGTGTGTGCGCCTTTGGCAAGGACAAAATACTTCTTGCAACATGCTGAAAACTGCGTAAATACCCGTGTTTTTGTTAGGCACTAGCCAAAAAAACACTGTAAATACATTTGTTCTTGCTACCAGAAGCAAAAAACAACGTAAATACCGTGGTTTTAGGCTTCCGAGGCGCAAAAAACATCGATATTTACAGTGTTTTTTTGCTCCGAGAGTTTCAAAAAAACGGAGAAACACAACCTATTTGACCATTTTCGGCCACAACGAGATTGAGAAAAAGATCCCTACCCCTATAGAGGGGGAGGGCGGGGGGGGGGCAAAACCAACCTGTCGAATTCCACTTTTTTTGCTTGGAACCCCTGGGATAGTGATCCAATTGCTCAAATGGAATTTTAAAGTAACATTTCTTGACAAGCTTTGGGCACTGGTTAGAAAATACTTGCGCTTAGCTCCGGAGGAGCTGAGCGCAAGTATGATGATGGCAACGCAATTTTTGGAGGGATGCCACCCCTACACATGTGCTGCTTCAGTCTGACATGTGCTTAGCTCCTCCGGAGCTAAGCGCAAGTATTTAATTTTCATCTGTTTGCCAATGATATGGAATGACGAAGAATGTTGATCATTGAGAAAAATCAATGCAAAAATGGAATTTTAAAATGAAATTTCAGTACGACTCCCCCCCCCAAATTTCATTTTTAAGAGGGTAGGGATAGAAAAAGCTGCAGGGGTACCAACAACAACAACAAGAAGAAGAAGAAGAACAACAACAACAGCAACAACAACAACAACAAGAAGAAGAAGAAGAACAAGCACAAGCACAAGCACAAAAATGCGACAAAACGATGTGTGGTAAGATGGTTACAAGCTGCGGTATGAAAAGCACATCACACTGTACTCTGCACCTGCGCGCACGCGCAGAGCACATGAACAACACCAACGCTCACACTACTATACGAAACCCTTCTGGCATCGCCGGTGTGCGAAGCTCTACAGTTCTTACAAGAGCAGGAGCACAATCTTCGTTTGTTGCCTGCAGTACCAATCTCTTCCCGTTCAGGTGGATCCAAAAATGGGGATCGCAACTCCACAACCATTTGTTTTCCTAAGATGGACCATGTTGAACCATCTTGAACCATCTTGATTTGGCAGATTGGGATGGAGTGAGATCTGTAGATTTTTTGGGCCCACCCACTTGTATCCTGTTTGAACGAGAGACGAACCAATTCCGTGGCCCTTGGGCCAAATCTGTGGTTGACTCTGCAGACCTCAGTGATGTCGTGCGGTTGTAACTCAAAGCTTGGCAGAAGTGACATTGGCACTGCAATCGTAAGCTGAACATGATGATGTTGAATGGGAGAATGACGGTTTGCGTTGGTTTAGAGACTACCGACAAGTTGGTTGCAACTGAACCTCCTTTCACATGCCCAGCTCCCAAGGACCAATGCAAAAATCAGTCAAAATCCAAGAAACATCTTACTGGTGAAGAAGACTGGGCCGAAGGTGAATGCTCCATGTGGATGCCAACAAGTGAGATATTGACGATTCGGATCTAGCCCTCAGTCGGATGGTCATTGTTCGTACTCGAGTTTGATTTGATCCATGGTGCCAATATGATGCCACCTGTTGTTTTTGTTGGTCGAACAAACCAATTCACCAAACACGGTTATATACCTGGCTGGATATGGCTGGATTACCCATCAAGCGAGACACGCAGCAGAAATCGATGCAGTATATATCCTCATGAGAATTATTCTGTTAATCGGAAACAAGACTCATAAATCGTATCAGTATCAGAAACTGGGGTACTTGGTAGGTGGTGCCGATGGGTAATCTGGTTTCACTAGGGATCCAATGTTTCGCAGCTTCTGTGACCGTTGTTTTTCAGCCAAGAGTCGCTTCTCTGGATCCTTTTGCCACTTTTCGATGGTGTCGCTTTCAAACTGAACTCCCATCATATACGCAACGCGGCCTGGGAATTCGCAACTTTGCAGGAGCTCTTGTGTAACCACCGTTGACCACCTTTGGTGAAGAAAGTTTCAGACTCAAAAAACAGGACGGGCATTGTGAAGAAGCCGTTCGTTTCAGCACAATGGCAAGCATTTCACTGACATCAAATCACAATGACATCATCTGCACAAATTAAATATGAGTTCCTACTTCGTCACCACCCCTAATTCGGCTAACGGATCCCCAAGCTTTGCGGGCTGCAGAACATGTTTTCTGAAAAGTTTTGTCAGCATCCCCAAGCCTCCTGAGCCCCAAGCCTCACTTTAAAAAAAACATGCATGGATTCTACCAAGCCTGGATTTTTTTGTCTCAGCATCCCAAAGCCTCTCGAGTCCCTAGCCTCACCAAAACACTTTCTAGCCTATGAAAAGTTTCTTTTGCTTATCTGCCACCGAAAATGTGTGAACAGAAACAATCAGCTCGTCTCGTCGGAAACGAAATGTTAAATCACCCTGCCAATTTGCTACCTCTACCTCATCACCGGGCTCACTATACTTCTTAACACCATACAGAATTGATCCAGAATTCCACTGCTCTAGGAATGACCCATGGTGGGACCTACGGCGCTAGCCACGACCTCAGAACGGCAAGGGGCGCAGCATTTCACCGAGGCCAATGGCCAACCACCGTGGGCCCCAAAGTGTGGCGCCTGCCGCTGAAACGATGCAACAAATGGAAATCAATGAAACAAGCCAGCCGTGACCAACCGTGACCAACGGTGACCAACGGTGACCAACAATTGGATCTGTCATGGATGATGAAAGCTCCGGAAAAAACGACGAGAGAGCGAAGAAACATTATGAGATGGCTTGAACCATCTTTAAAAAAGGGGGGCCTCCAGGTGCCTTGATGAATCCTCCCGCCTCGTCGGACGGCTGTGTGCAGCATTTTCTGACGTGCCACCGCCAGGCCAGCTGCGACCAGCGGGGCCAAGGACCTGAGTTCGACCTCTCTAGGTGCCAGAATGGAACACAGCGAAGTCCTGGTAGTAGGGATGGCAATGCTTGCCCCGGATTTGTCCAAAAATGAGTAATTTCAATTGGCTCTCAATTCCATCAATTTCCAACTTGTCCTCATGTGAAGAATTTACATTAGTGGTGTGCCCACAATTCCATCAGGATATCCAGCCCTGTCGTGAATCAACCGAGACCTGAGCTGCGAACCACTTGGACAGGTAGAGGGTCATCGCACCAAGTGCGCACACAAGGGAGGCTGTCACGATGGATATCGATGGATGATTCAATGATAAGGTGAAATAGGAAGAGAGAGGATATTATGGGATACGAATGGGTGAGAGGAATAGGATCTGCGCCTTCTGGGATAGTTTCACACGTCTTTCAACCAAATCCTTCGTGTCACGTGGTCTCTCACATTGATGGCAACTAGAAGTAGCAACCGGTTCTGTACTTCCTTCCTCTTTCTCTCGTCTCTAGGTCGGAGATAGTTGCGGGCGTTCGCCAGCTCAAACAGCTGTATGTGAGCCAGCATAGAAGAAGGTACAACAAAAATTGTCAACAAACCAAAAGCGTACCTGGTACCAGTACCAGGTTGCATGCAACCTGCCACATCTTCAAGAAAATAAAAATGATCTTGGTTGTCAAATCATTGACCCTGTATTCTGACCCCTGTACAAGGTAGAGTAAGGCTTGACCGACACAGCCTGCAAGAACAAATCCTAACATGAAGAAATGCATCCCAGCTTTACAAAACATTCGTCCAACAGCAACTGCGACAGAAAACCAGACCGGGCTGCCAGACCCATCACACACAACGACCACAGTGTACATGTGGTACATAGTGAGGATATCCTGGTTCGGCGCAACATACTGCGCATGTCACCATACTGCGCATGCAACCATGCTGCTCTCCACTTGCACCAAAACCAGTGCATCGCCCTGTTGACGCCCATATATAAGCAAAACCTAAAACTGCAAGCCGGTGGTGACAAGTCGAAGTTGAAGCTCATACTTTCAGCACGATCCCAGTTCTGGAAAAGAAATCCCGTGCCTCAAAGGAAGGAGATTTCTCAATGTGGTAGCGGTAACTCTCAAAGTTTGCCTGCATTGCCAGTGAAAGAGCTGGATCCCTGATCGGGGATCAGTGAAGATCATCTGTATATCTACCAGTAATGCCGCACAAGGCGGTGGCGGAAGTTTCAAAAATAGGAAACCTATAGGAGAGGTTGGTTGATGCGAATCACGGATGGCAGAGCGAATCCACTGATGGACCAAAAGGTGGTTGGAGCTGTGCTGTTTGGAGTGGTTGCAATGGTTGCAGTGGTCACCTCACTCACAACTCCTGGATGTAGTGCGGTGTAGTCCGGTAGTTGTAGTTGTAGCTGTAGTTGTAGTTGTAGCTGTAGTTGTAGTTGTAGTGGGGTTGATGTTGTTGAAGTTGTAATGTTGTAGTTGTAGTTGCATGTGTGGTTGTGGTGTACTTGAAGTGTAGTTGAAATTGTAATTGGCTTAATTGTAGTATTTGTAGTAGTTGCAATAGTTGTAGGAGTTGTGGTTGTAGTTGCAACAGTAGTTGTAGTTGTCGTTGTAGCGCAGTGTCGTGGTAATTGTTGTTGTTGTAGTGTAGATGAAGTTCTAGTTGAAGTGTAGTTGTAGTGTAGCTGAAAGTGTAGTTGTAGTTGTAGTTGCAGCTGTAGTTGCAGTTGTAGTTGTAGTGTAGTTGTAGTAGTTGTTGCAGTTGTAGTTGTAGTTGCAGTTGTACTTGTAGCGGCACTTGTTATTGTAGTTGCGTTTGTAGTAGTAGTTGTTGTAGCTGTAGTGTAGTTGGGGTGTAGCTGTGGTTGTAGCTGTAGTTCTTGTAGTTGAAGTGTAGTTGAAGTGTAGTTGAAGTTGTAGTTGTAGTGTAGTTGTAGTTGAAATTGTAGTTGTAGTGTGGTGTAGTGCAGTTGCAGTTGTCTATCTATCTGTCTATCTATCTGTTTATCTTTTGTCTTTCTGCTTATCTATCCGTCTATCTATCTCTATCTATCTATCTGTCTGTCTATCTATCTGCAAGTTTGAAAACGAAGCTACTCTGCAAGACTTCCTCAATTTTTGAACTTGACAGCATCAAAAACGCAGCAATTCTGCGATACTTCCTCAAGTTTTGAATGTGGCAACGCCAAAAAACGAAGCAATTCTGCGAGATTTCCTCAATTTTCTACGTTGACAACATCAAAAACAAAGCAATTCTGCAAGACTTGCTTCAAAAATGGAAAGTTGAGTGCAGAGCTGACGGCCTCGTACCAATGCGTTTTGCGATTTTTTCAGTCCATGTCTCTAAAGTTTTGCGCTTGCCAGGAAAAAGTGAAGCCAAGTCATACGAAGTGCTGCACCTGTCACGCAAAATCATCTTAGCAAGCTTGAAGAACTCATGCTCCAAAATGCAACCCCTCTCAGGAAATCTCCGCCCTGATCTCCTAACACATCTAACTCATGTGTCTCTTGTACTGCGCCTGCCGCGCGAAATGCATCTTTCCAGATCGTCTTCAAATGTCCCACGCCTGCCATCGTTTTTGAAACTGCTACAAGCCTTCACGTTGCTCACTTTTCACAAGGTGCACAATCCCCTGCGCCTGCCACGCAAAAGAACATCTGAACGTCCAAAAGTTTTTTGCACTTTTGACTTGGAAATGTGCTTCGCGCCACAACGGCGTGCACTTTTTCGACATATCAACTTCCAAAAGTGCTCCGTACCCTTCAGTTCTTTCACTTTTGACTTGGAAATGTGCTTCGCGCCACAACGGCGTGCACTTTTTCGACATATCAACTTCCAAAAGTGCTCCGTACCCCTCAGTTCTTTCACTTTTGACTTGGAAATGTGCTTCGCGCCACAACTGCGTGCACTTTTTCGACATCTCAACTTCCAAAAGTGGTACGACGCTGAGGTGTTTTGTACCTTTTCACTTCGAAATGTGCTTCGCGCCACAACGGCGTGCA
>Ga0126342_10021702_pt1 | contig 10677 bp, 16 predicted proteins | sample Cyp1metagenome_FD_92528 | JGI IMG/M metagenome (GOLD analysis project Ga0126342, IMG submission 92528) | Coral microbial communities from Lord Howe Island, Old Settlement Bay, Australia - Cyphastrea 1 metagenome | ecosystem: Host-associated > Invertebrates > Cnidaria > Coral ...
AACGATGATTTTGAGGGAATCAACCCACCACCCACGACGATTTTTTGGGGAATCCACCCACACCCACGACGATTTTTTGGGGAATCCACCCACACCCACGACGATTTTTGGGGAATCCACCCACACCCACGACGATTTTTGGGGAATCCACCCACACCCATGACAATCTTTCAGGGAATGAAATTATGCTTTTATGAAAATGGTTGTCCACTTTGTTTGTTGGGATTTTTGGAAACAATTGTTGCTGTAGCCACTAGCATGGAGTCTTCCTTGCTCCGCTCTGGCGTCGCTGCTGCCCAACTTGCGCTACAGACCCCAGTCAAGAAGGAAGAGGGCGATGTTAAGCAAGAGGAGAAGCCTGAGAGAAAGTTGCAAATCTCCCCTGAATCTTGGTATATTTTTTCAGTTTTTGTGTGTATTTTTCTTTTTACACTTAAACAAATCCCACAAAACAATCCCACATGTTCCCTACATATTTTCTATTTTCTACCCACAAAGGAGAAGAGTGATGACTCACTGGCCAAGAAGAGGAAAACAGAGTGGCAGGCAGCAGTGAAAAAACTCCCTGGCGACACCACTTTCGTCCAGGCATGGGCATATATTTCTGTTTTTCCTTTCATTCAATGTGTTGCCAAACGTTTTAATGCTTAAATTTACAGCCAACTATATAAATACATCTAAATATAAAATTTTGACATCCCCTGACGAGGAAGTCCTTAGCTACCTTTCCATGTTCACAGAGCCAGCATCTGCTGGAACCGTTGGGCTGTCAGCTCATCCGGTGGACTTAGTCATGCAGTCCTTTCAGCGTGCAGAGGATGTACCACGACTGCTTGAAAAGTGCCAGGGATTCTTGGAGGAAGCTATGAAGATTCACGGGAAGAAGATGGAAATTTCCAACATCCCAGACATTTGGTCTGTTTCATTGTGCATTTTTTACATCACGTTACTCGTTTTGTTTTTAAAAAAATAACTGTGGTTCCAACATTTCTTCTCCAGTTTGCAGAATTAGATTTTCTTAGGACATCACCTCTATGCTTCTGGGGGCAGATGATGAACAGCACATGGTGGCCACTGTCCCCATCACCTGCATTAAAGTGGTCTGTCCACCAGACGGTTTGCCATCGGTAGATGACTGGATGACAACAGTCATAAGTTTCCTTTTCACGGGAAGCAGGTTACATCGTGAGCCTCTTGATTTGTTCATTTTGGACATGGGAAATCCAAGACCTGAGCTGCCTTTTCTTGGAGTCAAAAAAGGATTCACAAGGTTGATGCTGGGTACCAATTCAGATAAACTGTTCTTCCATTTGTTTTGGAGGGGTAATCTTTTTGGTGTTCTGTTTTTTACATATCAATGGTTTGATTTCAAAAAACAGGACTGCAGCACTTTTTCTCCTTTTGGTTGCGGCAGACCTGGACCCAGTCGCCGGGAAGGACTGGAACCAAAACATGTTGATGTTTGCTTTTCCTTTTTTGGGGGAAACTTGTGGTTAAACATGTTGATTTTTTGTTTTATAAATCATGCTGTTTTCTTGAAGGTCTATAAAAATCATGCTGTTTTCTTGAAGGATCTGGTGTTACCCTTGCTGGCTGCGGTGTCTGATGTCTTCAATTTGCCGGCCACGATCTCTTCGAACCGGGACCCTGAGAAAGTTAGCTTCGAAAACATGCAGTTGAGCACACAGGGAAGTGAACGGCAGAAGAAGGACATTCTCAAGTGTTCCCTACGGTTTGAACAACTACTCATTGAGAGGAAGGCAATTTCCCGGGACCAGAATGACTCAGAGATCCTTGCAGAGCTGATTGCCAAATACAACAGTTTCAAAGCGAATGCTGCCATCAAAAAATGGCAGATATCACCTGATGCCCATCAAGCCATCCATGGCATCATCGTGGGGATGACAAGCGAATCAAGAGCATTGATTCGTTCACATCTGGATTACAACAAGTGGGAAGAATCAGGTCACTTGGATTATTACAACAATATCCATTTTGCCCCAAGGTTTTTCCAAAGGCTGGTTTTTAATTTTGGTTGATTTCAGAAAATGACTTGAACAACTTTGTGAGGATACAACGAGAGCATCTTGCGTCTGAAGAGGCATCAGTTGAACGAAACCGCAAAAGGATGCCAACCATTTTGGCAGCAGCTGCTCACAGTTCCTTGACTTCATTTTGACCCTACACCCTTCAATAATTGCTTAATTTTCGGTGGTCTCTTTTGATGTTTTTAGGAGCTACCCATCTGGCATTTAGGTGACGCCCGAAGTGCAGAAGCTTCACTTTCTGAAGTACAATCATTGGTGGAGCGTGAATTCGAAGAGGATGAAACGGTCGATGAGAAGCCGGTTGCGATGGAATGATGAACAGTGGAATCGAAGTGTTGATCAATGTGCTTTGGCGATCTACGTCATCCAGGAGGCCAAAAAAGACAAGCGTGTCACAGAGGATATGATCAACAACATGCAGAGGGCCTTTGTCAATGGGTTTCTTCCTGAGAATTTAATTTCTATGTTGTTCCAGGTGTTTTCTTCTTGTTTTAGTGTATATAATTCCTTGTTTGCTGCCTTTCTTTGAAAATGTTTAATATCACGTTCAGGGACTACACCCAAGACTTCGACGCCTTACTCATTGCAAAGCCTGCCCGCTTTGCTGTTGAGATGACAGCAATGTACCAGGACTATGTCTCCAAACCTTTGATGCAAACCAGTTCCAAAACCGATCTGGAAGATTGTGCCACTATTGACGAAGCAGAGGACGGCATTTAAACTTTGGTTTTTGTTTTTGGTTTTTTGAAGAAACCACAAATCTCACAAGTAGGGGGCTAAAACAAAGGACTATATGGGGGGGTATTTTTGGGAAATACAGGAGCAACTCAAGACTGCTGAGTATGGAATGGTCACTGCGTCCCTCTCCAATGACTTCCGGGAAGCTGTGTCCTTCAATCTCAGGAAGCACAAGGTGAGGACGAAATGTGCCCTTTTCTTTTTGATTTTCCTTTCAAAAGAAAGTCATCAAAATCATTTATATACATTTTTTTTTCCAGGATCGTATCAAAAAACCAACTTACTATTCCTACCAAACATGACAGACAAACCTTTCTGATCACCCTGTTCAGGTGGAGTCGTCAAAGCATGTGCAGCAGGTGCCTTACTGATTTCTTATTTACTTTGGGGTCGTGAGGAGGATAATATAGTACATATATTACAATATAATATAGCATAAAATAAATTTAATTTAATTTAATTTAATATAATATAATATAATATAATATAATAAAAGGTAAGATAAGATAAGATAAGATAATATTATACGTATATATATGTACATATATATGTATATATATACATATGTAAATATGTATGTACATATGTTCTATATAATAGTTGTTTATAGCTACTAGTATATATTGTTAAATATTGTTGTTATGTTTTTGTGGTTGTGATTGGAGCTAGTTCTTTGTAGCATCCTAGGTACTTCACCTGCGTGACCAAATCAATGCTGGTTTGGGGCTGGCTGATCGATTCATGGAGAAACGGATGTTGATGCTGTGCGGAGAGAAAGGCTTGCAAGATTCACTCACTGGGTTTACCCGTCGAGTTTTGGCAGAGGCAGGCCAACGTTTCCCAGATGTCCAAATGGACCAAATCCACCATACCGGATTTTTGGACACAACGAAGTTCGGGCGGCTCTCTATGCCCGAGATTGATGCCATGGCATGCTGGGCACAAAAAGTGCTCAATTTGAACCCAGATCGCAGTATCTTGCTTTTTCCAACTTGGTTGAACATTTGATTCACCCGTGATGCAACTTTAACCTTTTGCTTTTGGGTAATTTCACCCTTGCAATTGTCAGCCTTGTCTTGGAATCAGCTTAGGCATGATTGTGATGACATGCCCTACTTTGGCTGGTGATGGTGTACTGTTTGGACTTCGTGGTGAAGCCAGGTAGGGTTTCAACAAAATTCAAATGTTCAAACTGTTCTTTTCCAAAGTGAAAAAACATGTCATTACTTTTGGCAGGAGAATCGAAGACAAGTTCCAGTCCATGAATATGGAGCTGAAAAACATCAGCGTGTGCTTCGATTGCTCCAATCTTCATGGCAACAGGCACCTTGGTAATTTTAGCATATTTTTTTGGCATCTTTTCGATATTTCCAATTTTCACGAACATGTTGCTGTTTGTTTCTTTGCCTTTTGTTTGTTGATCTCCATCAGTTTAAGGGTCTTCCCCTCAATGCTGCCGGCTTGGATGGTGGTGCTGGCATCAACGTTGGGTTGCCGGCAAGGCACCCTGTTCAAAGCTCCGCGCAATGCAGAAGTTCAATTGGCTGACAGCAATGTCTTCTGTCGAAACGACTGGTGGCTGTTGAATTGCTGCAAGTCGACCGTGCCATTGAATACGAGTCAATTGGGTGCAACTTTATATCGTTCTTGTTTTTTGCTTTTTGGAAATGTTTTTTAAACTTTCAGAAACAAAAACATGAGAGTCACGAGTCATTGCAGGTGACTATGTGACCCCAGAAAGCACAACCTTCTTCAGCCATGAGCATGGCCGATCCCTGACAGTAACTTGACCACAAGAGTTGTACTTTTTTGTTCCTCGCTACCCTTTGTTTTTTTTGTGTCCCTTACAAGAGATTACAGTCATAAATGACAAAGCAACAAAGGACAAGGAGGAGACAGCACAATGGTTCTCGAATCCAGCCACTATCCGTGCGATGCTGGAAGCCTGCATGAGCAAAGTCAGCTCCATCAAGGGGCAGACTTGCATCATCCACCACAAAAGCATGTATGATGGCATTTTGGAAAAGGCGGGGTGTCAAAAAAAGGTAAGGCATGCGGTTTGTATTTTTTTAAAAATGGGATAGATATGGTTATTGCCCTGAAGGTGGTGCTGGATCTGATGACAGAGTTTCAGCAGGATGCATTCTTGGCATGTTTTTCTGAGACCGTGAGCCCACAAATCTTCCAGTATGCGACCACGCAGGTGAAAGACAAACTTTTGGAGGCAGGGTTTGTACACAAAGTTTTTTTTCTCCAGTGTGATTTCACAAACAACTTTTGAAAACAAAAAAAACAATTGAGGAATGGAAGGCCAACCGTGGGCAAATGGCCCTCTTGCTCCCGAAGTTCCAGCGGGAGGCAGATCTTTCTGACCAAGTAGCCCCAAGGGCTCCAGTGCTCAAGTTATGCAAGATGGCATCCAACGGGCATTTGGAAATTCCCCGTGACGTACGTGACAAATGGCTGGCAGACCCAGTCCGCAGCTACTAGATTTGAACCTTTTAGATTTTCTTTTAGGCTTCTTTTTTGGGGCAACTTTTCTAAAACATGCATATTGAATGTATGTATGACATCTAAGACCCGGATTGGCGAGTTCGCCTCAAGAACTTTGACAGTGTTTTCATCCCTGGATCTGGTGAAGAAGCTCCGCAGCCCTCCGCCGCTGATGCAGACCGAGATCTTGCAACAGAGACCTCTGTTACTACTGGTGGCCAAGAACAGAACGCAGGTGGCCAAGCCCAGTTTTTGGAGCCACCAGCTTTGAGTGAGGACAACTTCAAGCAGAAGTACCCAAGTGCTGAAGCCATGACTGTTGTTACCTTGAACATGGGAAATGGGCAGAATATTACATGTACTTTGGTTGACAACAAGGTCTTCCTCAGCACAGGCAACAAGGTGACGGTCTTTGGAGCAGGGACTACAAACGCAAAGCCCCTCTTCATGTATGCTGGCGGGACATGGATTTCTGAGGATGCAAAGGCCATGAAAGAAAAAAACAGGTTGAACACTTTTTGAAACATGTTCTTTTTGAGGTCCGTCAAAGGACAAGAAAACATGTTACAATTTAAAAACATGTTAAAACTCCTTGTTAAAACTCCTTTGTTTTGACTTTTGTACTTGGACCTCCCCCAAACAATGTTCACTACCCTGATCAGGCGAGGGACTTTTTGTCGAAGCCACAGAATGAAAACAAGGCCCTGGAGTTCAGGCTTTCTTCTGGTGAGGATCCTGCTTTTTGCTCCCGTGTGAGTATATTTTTGGGATGTTGAGGGGTGCTTTTTTGAGAGATCATACTTTTTGGTGAGGTTGTTTGCAACATGTTTAGTTTCAATCAGTTGGCATCTTAGGTTGTGCTCGAGGAACAGACGTCCCAAGGGCTTGTGGACACTGGTCCAATGTCGCTGTTCCAGCTAGTGCTTTCCTTTGAGAAACGAGGCCATCTCGACCTCAAGATCACGGGTCATGCCATAGATCGCCCTGCCAATGTTCGTCGTGGAGAAGCCCCAGATTGTGTCACTGTGACACATCAGTCACATGCAGTGTTCAAACCCAATGCAGTCCAAGCCAGGAATGTCAAGGGGACAAACGTGGCAGGTCTCATCGGGAACAAATGTCTGGCATCATCTCAGTATTTGACAATGGTGTGGAGATTCTTGGGTTTTTGTTTGTGGAGCTTTTGGTTTTCTTTTAAAGCCTTTGTTGTTGGACTTTTTTTGGTCATGGGTTTCGCTGTGCAACCCCACTCCCAGGAATGAGGCACTATGCTCGTGAAAAGGTCGTTGGTCCTGCCAAGCCTTTGTGGTTTGCGAAGGGCAGCATCGTCTTGGAGCCGAAGACTTTCTACCAAGTCGCTTGAGTGAGGACACACCGTGCAATTTGAACAATGTTTTTTCAGGTGATGCTCTCTTGCCAATGAAAGCAGAGCAAAGTTTTGGGACATTGCTTCAAAGATGGTAGGGTGCAGGTAGTTTAGGATTTTGATCCAACAAACAAAACCTCTGGAGCTTGGGTTGGCTACTGTACCAAATCGATCCTGACGGGACAAAAAGCGCACCCTGTCTTGGGATTTGGATTGTAAGAGCTTGATTGGTTTGTGCAGGTAATTGTTTGCAATTGTTTTTCTACCTGTGGGGTTTTTATTCCTTCAAGGTAGGATTTTGTTGACCTGTGACTTCCCTTTTCGGAGCACTTCCAGTGCCATTTAGTGCCATGGGGAGCAGCGTCGAAGTTGTGGATTTGGAGTCGACCATTGATGACAGCTCGTTGCTCCGCAAACATGTGGACAGTGCTTTGCCAGCAATTCCGTTGATGGCAGCTGCGCCAGTGCTTACATCAACCTCTCTGATGAATGATTCACCACCGTCTTCAGCTGCAAGTTCCTCAAAGGTTGATCCAACACCAGTGGTCAACTCGAAGAAGCCAGACATGTTCATCAAGTTCCAGGTGAGCGATCAACTCAAGAAATTCATGGCCAAACCTGAGAAGGATCGTTGGGGTTTGTTTTGCTGTGCATTGTTGTGTTTTCATTTTTTTTGTGTACTTTTGTTGGTGCATACTTTGCCTCAGGAGATTATGGCCCAGCCAGTTGAGCCGATGCCAGTTGAATCAGTAGCCAGACCTTTCAATAAGGAGCTGGCGTCCTTTCTTGGTGAAGATGAGGATTTGTATGGTTTCATGGAACGGGAGAGGAATGGCTTCTATGACAGATCGTCTCCTGGTTACCTCACCCCTCCAGGCAATGGTATGTCCTCACTACCTGACTCCCTGGATGTCGTTCCATCTCCAACGACTCCAGTAGCTTTGCTGCATTGTAATTTTGCGCACTTTTCCCCTCAGTTGTTTTTGTTGGGTTTCCCATTGGGAAGATGACACTGCTCTGGTGATCCAAGGTGGATGAGCATCAAGAGGGCCATGATGCAGGGGCAAATGGTTGTGAAGAGCCAACGGGTCATGGTTATGCTGGGGATAAAGCTCTTCCTGCTTCTCCCGAGTTTGTGGTCTCTTGGTTTCAAGTTAAAGCAAGATGTTTTCAATTTTTCAACTGGTGTTGGGTGGGGTCACATACTTGCTGCAGGTTGGACAACGTGTGCGCCGTAGCCCAGAGGCAGTAGTTGCAGTTCCAGCAGAAGATCAAGACAAGACCCAGGAGGCAGAGGCAGAGGACAAATTCGTGGACAAATCAGAGGTTCTTCAATTTCGTATTTTTTGGTGGGGTTTGAAAGGACAGGGGAATAAAGTATTTTATCATTTGGAACTATTTTGGTCACAATATCCCTGAAGGACCTGTCGTTGCTTGGGAAACGCATCACAAAGGACATGAGCCCAGGGACCAAGCAGAAGATCATGGATTTCAGGGAGAACCGCAAGAGGAGCCAGTCCAGAAATTGGCATACCAAATTTGAGTCCAAGGGCGTGACTAGTTTCCAATCTTATGGTGTATCTAATTACTTTGAGTTTTGATTTTTGGGGCATGTGCGTGTGTCTGTGTGTGTATGTTTGTGTTTGCATTGGTTGTGCAGTTTTTTGACCACAATCGTAAACTTGGATGCGAGGTTGTTCGCAAATCCCAGCGTCTTGAGAAAGAAGAGACACCAACCCCAGCACCTGCTGCTGAACCAGATCATGCAGCCCCTGAGCGTTCAAGTTCCTCGAAGCCAGAGTCAGCCATGAATCAGGCCCGTTGGAACTTTGCTGCTTGGAACTTTCAAAAAAACATTTGTGAAGATCAATTTTCTTTTTGCTTACTTTTGAGTTTTTGTGTTGTTTGTCCAAGAAAATTTATTTGTCATGCAGTCACCAAAAACACTCAGGTTCGTGCATACACCTTGAAGCACAACGGCAAGATCGAGTGGGCCCACAGGGCATGGATGAAATCTAAGGAGCGTGCAGCATTTCTTGCAGCCCGAAAGGGAGAGCAGTTGTAACTTTTGACTTATTTTGATGTTAAGTTTCTTGAGAGTTTCAGTTGGACCTGCCAAACTGAACCCAGGGTTTCGTCCAGTGCAGGGGTAAAGCACTGCATGTGCCTGAAATGGCACATTGTTCCCATACATGGTCACCAGAGCATTGCAGCGAGAACGGCAAAAACCAAACAGTCTTCAGGTTTGACATGGCACGTTGTGCACTAAAGTGGGTCGGCTGGAACATGTTGGGGTTTGCCTGGTATGGTATGTCATATAACGTCACATTCAAAACAAAACATGGTTTTACAACATCACAAACTCACAATGTGGTAAACCCACAAAACTGACAATAACTCATCATACCAAAACCTTCCAGAATGAGTTGAGTAAACTAAACCCCAAGTCAAAGGTTTACTATTGAGGTTCCAGGGGTTATCATGTCGATCACTATTGAATTTACTACATGTGCACGAAGTGCATCAATGAGAAAGGTAAACCCGGAAATTTCTCTCACCCAGCCATTTGATTTCGGAAGTTTCTCCAACCCTGCCATTTGAATTTGCGACCTTTCATCGCAGAGTTTTGGCTTCATCTGGATTTTTAGTGTATCCTGCCATGCCACCGCCCATTTGCAAAAAGTTTGACTACCAGCGCAGCTTGAAAATTGCTGCTTGTGAGAAATTGTGTCTTTCGTGTTGGTTGGGGCCTATCAAAACGTGGCTTGAGAGGCCCAACGTGTTCAAATTTGCATTTTTGTTTTTTTTGTTGGTTTTTGTCCAATCCATAAAAAATGGAACCCTGCAAAAACATTCCAGGAAGGGTACAATCCCAAAACATGTAACCCTGCAAAAAACATTCCAGGACGGTCCAAACCAAAAAAATGGAACCCTGCAAAAAAACTGTCCGAACCCAAAAAATGGAACCCTGCCAGGAGCGATCGCAAAGAACTCAATGCAATTTCCAAAGATTGCCGATGCGAAGAACTATCGTGTGAAGAACTGACCAAAAATTTTTGGTGACATGAAGCTGAATGATTAACCAACTCAAGAGTAGTTGGTGGTACTATATTGCCACATGGGGGAGCGCGGCAAAAAATGACAACTCAGGTGTTTTTCTGGGTGATGTCCCCATTGGTTTTTCTGGGTAATCCTCATTGGTGTTTTCTTGGTGATATCCCCATTTGTTTTACTCTTTTGTTTTTTTCTGGGTGATATCCCCGTTGGTCCCTTGGTAAGTCAAGTTAAAGCACCCATCTGATATACTGCTGGAACCATCTGGAACCCCTGAAATCACTTTAACAGGTACCAATCCCATTTTATTGCCAACAGCAATGCCCACCAAAGCGCGTTCCGAAAATAACATCCCATTATATCCCATTCAAGAATCCTATCTATATATACCATTATACATACATATTCAAAGCTTTGCTCTGTGTATGGTGGAGCAAAGCTTTGTCCTTGCCCATATATGGCATGCAACGTTTTGCTGCAAAACTTTGCCCCTGTGGCTTGCAACTTTGGGCTGCGAAGTTTTGCCCCTGTGGCTTGCAACTTTGTGTTGCAAAGCTTTGCCCCTGTGGTTTGCAACTTTGTGTTGCAAAGCTTTGCCCCTGTGGCTGGCAACTTTGTGCTGCAAAGCTTTGCCCCTGTGGTTTGCAACTTTGTGCTGCAAAGCTTTGCCCCTGTGGCTTGCAACTTTGTGCTGCAAAACTCTGTCCCTGCTTGCAACTTTGCAGTTTTGCTTTACTTTTTGTTGCTGCAAAGCTTTGCCCCGGTGACTTGAAACTTGCACTCCGTAGAGCTTTGTATCTTCAGCACTGACAGCTGATTGAAATGAATTGACAGCTAGTTGCCATGAAATTAACTTTACATACATTACATACATTACATACATTACATACATTACATACATTACATACATTACATACATTACATACATTACATACATTCCATACATTACATACATTACATACATTACATACATTACAT
>Ga0126342_10021703_pt1 | contig 10676 bp, 10 predicted proteins | sample Cyp1metagenome_FD_92528 | JGI IMG/M metagenome (GOLD analysis project Ga0126342, IMG submission 92528) | Coral microbial communities from Lord Howe Island, Old Settlement Bay, Australia - Cyphastrea 1 metagenome | ecosystem: Host-associated > Invertebrates > Cnidaria > Coral ...
AATATATAATATTTAATATATAATTGTATAATGTATATAATGAAAAATATAAAATGTATAATATATAATATATAATGTATAATATATAATATATAATATATATAATATCTAATGTATATAATGTATATAATATGTAATATATATATATATATATATATTATATTATATTATATATAATGTATAATGTATATATTATGTAATATGTAATATATATATATAATGCATATATATATATATACAATGATACACATATCCAGTGATATCCACAAATAATTCTATTACAGCTTGAAACCAACTGATCTATCCTGTTGGGTTCCTGTGGGAAGACTTTGTCCTGTGCTTTGTTTGGACTTGGCATTTAACAATTTTGGTGGACGTTGGACTTCAGTGATGGGCTATGTTGTTACATCAGATTGGATGGTGAATCTTAGATATCTGTAAAAAAAAAACTAATTCTTAGCTGGTGAGTAATTAGGACTAAAACTACCACTCCAAGGTTGACCTAGATTAAAAATGAAATAACATGACGAAATCCATTGTTGGGCAAATGTAAGATATCCATCGGTGGAAAACGAACACCGTCTTGTACACCTTGGCCGCTCTGGTAAACGAACAGTTGAAGCCATGGCCACAGAAAGTTCCTTGATTTACCCATTAATAGCATGCAGGATGGGGCACCCCAGTGATGTTTGTTGGTTTATAAACCCCATTAACCATATAGTTATCTATAGTTATATCTACCATAAACCATAGAATTCAGCCACTTATAAATCAACTGAACGCTATCTTGGGGGGCCCATCCTGTGGTGATGTTCCATATTTTTTTTAATGTTTACCAGAGGGTAAGGCTGCTAGATGCTGCTCTGTTCGCGGTTCAGAAGGCCCAGACTCTCTCCCACTTCGGATCCGTGGCAGTTGCAGAAAAAACACCAGGTATCGTTGGTGAAAAAAAACACACACTTTTCTTGATTAAATACCCATTCCTATCCCTTATCCCATTGAGATGCTATTTTCATCCCCATTGAATCCACAACCTCATATATCACAGTATTAAAAAAAAATGAAATCCCAGGAAATCCACAATAAGGTCAAATTATATCATTATATCATCATGTATCTGAAACGCGAAAAATCACCACAACCTTCTTCGTTTTTAATCAGAATTCTTCTTGCAGGGATGGGCAGTGACATAAGTTGGGGCTTATCACCCCATCTAGATAGATCATAACTATATAACTAGTATATACCATAGTTAGTATCAAATATCTTTAGACATCACTAGACTATATATAGTTAGTGGTAACCCCATCTAAATATATAAGTATCATACACGATTATCATAACTATATAACATACTTATAAACTGGGGCCCCACAAATATTAGCACTATATCATTGCACTAAAATTTCTAAATAGTATCATAACATCTGGTTGGTGGTATACCTACCCCTCTGAAAAATATGAGTTCGTCAGTTGGGATGATGACATTCCCAACTGAATGGGCAAATAATCCAAATGTTCCAAACCACTAAAATTTCTAAATATGCTTGAAATAAATAATCGGATGCTTACCATCTATCAACTGGTGATTCGGATTTCGCTGGCCCATCCACCGTATTATCATAACATAGAACTAGACGGGGTCAAACTAAGTATATATCAACTATATAACTATCACTATTAATGCTGATAAATTAATGATGCTGATTAACTATTATGATATATTGACTATTATGATATATGAATGTTGGTTATCACTATATAACTCCACCTATATAGCCCTTAATTAAGGGTTATAACTGGCTTATTTCCAACAGATTTTTTTTTGGCTTTTTCCGGAGAAACTCCCATGGGATGGCCCTGCCTGGGCTGCCTTAACAGCACCTTGCATCAGCACCTGGTGTCAAATCTCAGGGGAAAAATTCGGGAAATCCACGGCATGTCATCGGGATGTAGATAAGCTAAGTTAGGTGAACGTAACTCCAAGATACTGAGATACTTTTCGATTTTTTGGGATTAGAGGGATATATTGAACTAGTCATTTTGGGGATTTTAAACCAACCTAGAACTGAAGGCACCACAATGTGTCCAACAAGTGGGAATTTAGCCCAAGATTCATTTCAAACATGCTAACCATGTGAGAAGGTGTTCAAAGATAAATGTCTTAGATGTTTTCTGTATAGTGAGACAACTATCAATTACAGTAGAAACCTATGAGAAATCGATGTTCTCATAGGAGACGTTGATGAATTGATCCACACCCTGGCTACTTCATGCATCTTGCACTAGTCAAGTAAGATCAACTAAATAGTCAAAGTAGCTTAATGCTGAGTTAGTTTGAAAGTTGACTATCTTGTTTAGTTGACATGGAGGTTTCCTAAAATAGGGGCACCCCTCAATCATCAATTTTAATAGGATTTTCCACTATGAACCATCCATTTTGGGGTACCCCCATTTTTGGAAACCACCATTTAATGGATAGTATCTTAACTCTGACACTCAGGCACCGAGAGGAAGAAAATCCACTCCGAAATGCAGAAAACATGGAAAACCACGTCATAAATACCACTTCAGGATGGGGTTTGTTGTTGCATTAACGATTACGAATTAAATGAGATTATAAAAATCTGCAACTAAGGTTATATATCATGAAATAAGCCAGCTATAACCCTTCAGGGCTAGGACTTGTTTGTTGTTGCTTTCGCCACATGAGGCAACGTTGATTTCAAGCACCCTTTCACCACCAGATCAGCACCGCTCCAATATGGCTGTACACAATTCCGGTCCGCAGCGCAGTGGCGTGGAAGTCTCCAGGTGATGCCGGCGACAGCTAGGAAATCTCACAAAATAAATCTCACAAAGTTTGGAAGTCCGATGGGTGGAAGATGTTTTTCTCCGAATTCGGAAATTGTGAGGTCTCAGTGACACAGACCATACGGAAAGTGTCGTCTTTTTGCTCAATGGACAAGATCTACGTCCAGGACATCATTCTCACAGGATATCATTTCAACCTGAATCAACCTTTCTCTTGGTTGTTCATAGATAGACAGATAGATAGACAGACAGATCAGATACATATAGATTGTGCTTAGAGATAAGAGATTAGAGAGAATCAAAGATACGAGTATTAGATTAGTTTAGATATGAGATCAGATATTAGATTAGATTTTTAAATAGATTCTGGATAGATTTGATATTAGATCCTTGCCATCGCTTACGCATCACAATTTCAACCAAAGCCGTCAACGCGGAACAACATCAGATAAGCCATCGTCACTGGATGTAGCTGGATTCAAATGGGGCCAACAAAACGCGCGAGAAAGAAACAGGCTTCATGTTGCTATGAAAACATATTTGGCTGGTTGGTGGTTGGGCCTACCCCTCTGAAGAATATGAGTGCGTCAGTTGGAATGATGACATTCCCAACTGAATGGAAGAAATAATAAATGTTCCAAAATATGAGTTTGTCAGTTGGGGTTACTATTCCCAATATATGGAAAGTCATGAAATTCCATGGTTCCAAAGCACCAACCAGTTGACCTTGATTTCAAGTATTTTTCAGGATGCCTGCAGTATGAAACCCTGATATACCAACCATAAAAGGAATGGATGTAACAAAATTACCATCTGGTTATTCAACATAGCCATGGAAAATCACACTTTTATAGCTAGGTGAACCATCTATATATAAATGGGCCATCTATACCATGGCTATGTTAGTCGTAACCAGAGGGTATATCACGCTAACTGTTCGACATGTTCCGAAAATTTTCTCTTTGCGTCAGGATTCTCACCTGGTTTTTGGATCAGAGATCTGGAGAAACATGTTTAAGATTGCTCTTTCTGGCACTCTCCTGGGCAAGAAAAAACAACAGCACCAAAAAGAAAAAACGAAAAACAAAAAAAACTTCTATAGTTTTCGCCAGGGAAAAAATCACCCTATCCCCATGAAATACGTACATAAATGGTTGCTATATAAATATTGCTATGAAATGGGTGAAGTAACTTCCAATAGGCGCCAGTCTAACCCCTTTTTTCTATGGCTCAGTGGCTTGCAGCTGAGATTATCGTGAAAAAATATCACGAATGATTCACTACTTGGCGGCTACCAGATTACCACGAATTCTCAGTAGCCGAAAAGAGTTCTATCTCTGGCCTTTTTTCAGTGAGAGTAGGGTATAAAATCCACTGGAAACCTGGGATGAAGCATGGGGGAGGGGATGTCATCACGACTGAAACCACGACATGAAACTGATTTATATCAATGGGGGATGGGATTATTCATGTACTTTAATGTACTTTAATGGGATCTTGACCTAGCTTTTTTTTTGGCTGTGCTGCACCAAAACTAAACTGCCATAGTGGAGGGCCAGGGAATTCGCCATCAAATACCAAGGATTTTAGGTGCAAGAGACTGTCGTTGATCGTTGTTGACGGAAAGGTCTCAGGATGTGAATCTGTACAAGCCTCGTGGTCTTCACGAGCATTCCAGCACACGTCGGGACTCGGTGTCAATTAGGCTGAGCGTGGTGAAACCTACCTGGCTCCTTTCATGGCCTAAGTACATCATGGGGTTTACCTGGACCTCACTTAATGAGCAGGAATATGATTCCAGTTAAAACTAGACGATCGCAAACCATTAACTACAGTATAATACTTACACAGGAGAATATTATCATCATGTATTACTTGGGGAATCTGAGCTTAGTGAAAACCAGCTACATCGTCCAAGCCACGCTGGAAGAAGCTGGAGAAAGCTCCAATGCTGCTGGGACACACTTTCGCGTGCAGTGATTCCACATAATCCCAAACTTCGGAAGTTTTCTCGAAACAAAACAAAAACATCATCAGCGAACATGGGTGTTTTTCTCGACTTGTAAACCCTTGATTTTCAGGGAGAGATCTACCAAATCTATACCATGTATTTAGCTGCAAGTTCGCACTTCTTTGGTTCCCACACTAGTCACCTAGGCAAGATATGGCAAGATATCGGATGAGCTGCGCAGATCGGAACGGCCCGAACGGCCCGTTCGGCAGCTAACTTAGTGTTTCTTGGGTCGTTCCAAGGACAAGCATCGTCAGAAACATCGATTGAATCTATTGGATTCATGTGAAAAGTTGATACATCAAATTCAACATCTTGATGGTTTAATGATGGTTTAATGATGGTTTAATGATGGTTAATGATGATTAATGATGGTTAATAATGGATCTGCTTGGTGGTTTTTATTCATGTTGAAAATTATGAGTTCGTCAATGGGAAGGATGACAACCCATATCTGAAATGGAAAATAAAAAATGATTGAAACCACCAACCAGTTACAAATATAAATTTGGATTCATCTTAAATTGACATGTTCGAAATGATCTGTTGACCATTGTTGACTATATATATACGTATATGTATTTCTATGTATACATACGAAAACATTTCTTGCTATGACATGTATACTATGATATGTACACATACCATCTATGCGGGCCCATTCTGGAAACTGTTTCTTGCTAAAGTCCAAGTTTCAAGTTTCTTAAGTAGCTCCAAGTTCAGGAAGCATCCAAGGATCTTCCAGTTGACAAAACCATGCAGAAATTTAGTCTCCGCACCGCTCCCGACGCAAAAAAAAAACGTGGATTCCGATAGAGAAATCCTGCGAAGAGACAGCACGTTCCGGACAAAGCACTCTTCGGTGGTCAAGTTCCTTCGTCTATCGCAAAAGCCTGGCTTATAAAGTTTGATCTACCCTCTGGTTATGACTAACATAGCCATGGAATCCATGGCCCATAGAAATAGATAAAATTTCCCAGCTAGAAACCTCCATTTATGGTTGGATAACCAGATGGCTATGTTAGTCATAACCAGATGGTATCAAAGATTGAATTTCATCGTCGCATTTGGAGCTACAAGTATCAACAATCTGGGCAAAATTTTCCAAAGTGCCCAAGGGGGTTCCCAATTCGTCAGTTGATAAGCCAAGTGCTGGGGTACGGCCCTTTTTTTAATCACAAAGATATCACCAAGATATGGCTTTGAGTCAAAACTCTGGCACCCTAGGTACCCTAAAATATTCTAAAATAGCTGGTTAATGGATGTTTATTCCCCAAATATAGTACGAATAGGTTTTGACTCATCCCCATATGATAATAGCTAGGTTATGCTATAGCTGTTAGACCTGTCTCGCTTCGAAGTTTCGGGATGTTCATTGCCACAAATCACAAACCAGAATTGAGGCCATCCTTGGCCATCATTTATGTTGGCTGCCAGTGAGGTTGCGGAACAAGGCAGCCATAACACTGTGGAACAAAGCTTTCAAAGCGGGGACAAGGAATATACATGAATATACTATACTGACATGGATTGCGGGCTCACCACTCACAACATCTAGGCATGTTCAACAGTGAACCACCTTTTCTTTAAGTACCCAAATTTTGCATGTGCCTAGAACATTGAATAATCTGACATATAATCCATTTCTTGACATGTTCTTGGCATGTGGTCACCGACTTTAAACATACCCTACTTTGAGTCCAATAGACCCTGGGGCTATCAGGAATTCCCAGGATCATTTTGGACAACAGGCTCAGTAAAACGACGAGAACTATGGTTCAAAATTATGATCATTTTACAGCCCCAACCACAGCAATGGTCAAATAGCAAAAAAATGACCATTTGATACATTTTGTTGTGGTTTCATAGAAACTATAGAGGTCCCCAAAGATGGAACACTTTAAAAATGGCATTTCATGTTGTAGACCTGGATAGTTCGGATTGTTAAACTAATAATTGACGGACCTGAAAAGTGATAAATTCGCGTCCATTTTGGGTCAACCAAATTCCCATCATTCCAGTGACGTCGAGCCGTGAGGTCTCAACAAACATCAACAAGAAATCATTTTCCCCGTATCGGACTGGCATATCTTATTGAAACCTTGGAGAAAAAACATTGAAAACTGATTTTAAGTATCACATGTTTCTTGGTTGGGTTTTTTTTAGCCGATATCTTTGTCTTTTTATACCTAGACCATCCTAGACCCTCCAAATACACCAAAAAAAAATGTAAAAATGCTAGTTCATTTTGGGGTAAAATAAGGGTCTACTAGTCTGGTTTTGATAAACCTGGGTTTCTGAGTATGGGGAATCCCCAGTCGTCACCATGGGTTTCAATATGTTTCAATACGAAATTATGGTCATCCATGACGACTGGATGACGACTGGATGACTTGGGGGTACCCCAAAGACTTACAATGTGGGGCCCCCCAGTTATAAGATGGTTTATAAGCCCCATTAACTATAGTTATAGGTACCACAAACCATAGTTATTGGAGTTATAAACCAACTTAGCTATCTAGGGGGCCCCACTTTGTAGGAAACCTCCATATACTGAGGTTGGCATAATCCCATACAATCCCACAATGGCTTCTGAAAATCACCCCAAAAAAAGCTTGGCATAATCCCTCATAATCATCAACCCAATGGTTAACGCATAGGTTGGTATATGTTGGTATAATCCATCAATTCAACCATATACCCTCTGGTAAACATACAAAAAACGAACTGGAAAATCACCATGCTTTTAATGTGAAAACCCACGATTTCGACTGGGCCATTTTCAATAGCTATGTAACAAATTACCAGAGGGTATATCCCATTAATATCCCATTGAATCACTATAAAATCCCATTAAATCACTAAAAATCCCATTAAACCACTATAAATGGTCATGTTCAATAGCTATTTTTGTTTACCAGAGGGTATGTTCCCCTCAAAAAAAACCACCAAAGATTGGATCGCAGTCAACCACTAAGATGTGCTCAGAGGACCAAGACAGTGCCTCAGAAAACCACCAGGGAGGATGACATGGGATGACAGCTTGAAACGATATAACTCTAAATATGTACTGCTTGGTGGTTTTAACCATCTTGAAAAATGTGAGTTCGTCAATGGGAAGGATGACAACCCATATATGAAATGGAAAAAAATGTTCCAAACCACCAACCAGGTTTGTTATCATGGGATGTTGAATTATTGGAATGAATACCTTAGAGTACCATAATATCAAATGGAACATGATGATGAATTCAGGGGAAATGCTTCAGAATGACAAAGATATTCAGATACCCTACCAGGTGAGGCCCCCAAGCGTTAAGTGAACGTTGGTTCAGATCCAGCCCATAGATACTATAGTTATATACCGGTTGGTGGCTGAGCCACCCCTCTGAAAAATATTAGTCAGTTGGGAAAATTATTCCCAATATATGGGAAAATACAAAATGTTCCAAACCACCAATCAGTATGAGTTATATGTTTTTTAAAATCCCCCATAAACCCAACAGCTCACCAAGCGAACTAAGGGAACTTAGCTATCATTTGGGGGGTCTCACCTCGTAACTCAATATCGATATGGGATGAGATGGTTTCAACCAAATGACATGAAATAAATGAGCCCAGAATAGAATCATACTATATGGTATATAGAGTTGTTATTACAATATAATATAATATGATAATTGATTATATTATAGATAATATCCATATTATATTATAATACACTATATAATAATCAGATTATTGCAATAGATGCCTATTGTAAATCATCTCAACATCCCCATAGATGATTTGTATCATAGAATTGCTGGTCTACACCACAAGCCATCTTCACAAGTGGGGTTATTGCATACATTGTAACTGTTTTTTTTCATATCGTTTATATGGTTAACAAATGGATTTGCATGGGTTTGTGGATTCAAAACCAACCAGCAATGATGGAATTTACATGAATTTAAAGTCATGTTCCTCCTATTGTGGAGATATAATGAACAACCAACAATAATGGTGGGATGGGGGATATGATGGGTTATGGGGGATATGATGGGTTTGTACAAGGTGGTTCCCCAGATAGGAATCGCTAACTTGGTTTAACTGCTCGGTTCATGGTGATGAAACAGTTGTACACATGTATACGAATGTATATATATATATACATATATATATATATACATATATATATATGTTGAATCATAAGTATATGTATATGTATCTGCATATGTATGTATAAGACTGTATATGTATATATATATATAAATGTATATGATTGTATATATGTATGTATGAATTATATATATATATATACGCTGTATTGATCCTTCCAGTGTGGCTGCTAGTCCGGGTGCCATGTAAAACTGACGCATTTGAAGCCCTCCGTGCCATGAAATGCCCACTGATGATGAGTTGGTGCTTGATTTCATGGAAAATCCCAATCTAAAATGGATGAGAACTAGGGGTAGCCCCATGTTCGAAAACCTTCATATAGGCTATATATGGGATATACATGGATATACTAAAATACTCGACAACTTAATTAAGATGGATGATTTACAGCTAGCCCTATGACTTAGGAAACCTCCGAATCCGGGATCACTCTCTCAACTCCACAGTGCGACAAACACAGTGCCCAGTGGCTCTTCTCATCTAGCACTTGGCGACCATTGCAATCCGTGAAGGACACGGCCCCTCGGTGGCGAGGATTTGTTCATTGCATAAAAAAAGGAAGACTTAGAGAATCTTTAGAAAACTTAGAGAACGTAATTTAGAAAAACATTGGAAACACTGAGAGAGCATTTGGAAGACTTCCAAAAACATTGGAAACACTGAGAGAACATTTGGAAGACTTCCAAAAGCATTGGAAACACTTAGAGAACATTTGGCAGACTTCCAAAAGCATTGGAAACACTTGGAGAACATTTGGAAGACTTCCAAAAACACTGGAAACACTTGGAGAGCATTTGGAAGACTTCCAAGAATATCGGAAACATCTATAGAGAACATTTGGAAGACTTCCAAAAACATTGGAAACACTTAGGAACATTTGGAAGACTTCCAAAAACATTGGAAACACTGAGAGAACATTTGGAAGACTTCCAAAAACATTGGAAACACTTAGAGAGCATTTGGAAGACTTCCAAAAACATTGGAAACACTTAGAGAACATTTGGAAAACTTCCAAAAACATTGGAAACACTTAGAGAACATTTGGAAGGCTTCCAAAAACATTGGAAACACTTAGAGAGCATTTGGAAGACTTCCAAAAACATTGGAAACACTTAGAGAACATTTGGAAGACTTCCAAAAACATTGGAAACACTGGGAGAACATTTGGGAGACTTCCAAAAACATTGGAAACACTGAGAGGACATTTGGAAGACTTCCAAAAACATTGGAAACACTTGGAGAACATTTGGAAGACTTCCAAAAACATTGGAAACACTTAGAGAACATTTGGCAGACTTCCAAAAGCATTGGAAACACTTGGAGAACATTTGGAAGACTTCCAAAAACATTGGAAACACTTAAAGAACATTTGGCAGACTGCCAAAAACATTGGAAACACTTGGAGAACATTTGGAAGACTTCCAAAATCATTGGAAACACTTAGGAACATTTGGAAGACTTCCAATAACATTGGAAACACTTTGAGAACATTCGGAAGACTTCCAAAAACATTGGAAACACTTGGAGAGCATTTGGAAGACTTCCAAGAATATCGGAAACATCTATAGAGAACATTTGGAAGACTTCCAAAAACATTGGAAACACTTGGAGAGCATTTGGAAGACTTCCAAGAATATCGGAAACATCTATAGAGAGCATTTGGAAGACTTCCAAAAACATTGGAAACACT
>Ga0126342_10021704_pt1 | contig 10676 bp, 14 predicted proteins | sample Cyp1metagenome_FD_92528 | JGI IMG/M metagenome (GOLD analysis project Ga0126342, IMG submission 92528) | Coral microbial communities from Lord Howe Island, Old Settlement Bay, Australia - Cyphastrea 1 metagenome | ecosystem: Host-associated > Invertebrates > Cnidaria > Coral ...
CCACCTTTCGGTCAATCAGTGGATTCGCTCTGCCATCCGTGATTCACAACAACCAACGTCTCCTATAGGTTTCCTATTCTGAAACTTCCGCCACCGCCTTGTGCGGTACTACTGGTAACTATGAGGGGAGGGATTAAATTGGGATAGTTGATCAAACAAATGGCTTTTTGCGGCTGTGACCTGACTGGAACCTGAACAGGCAGTGTATCCGGCCAAAGATCTTTGCAGCCGATGTGGCTTTTGTAATACCTCTCTGGTTGCTTGGTGGTTTCCCTACGTATGTTTCCCTCTAAATTTGGGGTCCCCAAACGCAACCATTGGCAGTTTTCGCACACTTTTACATGTCCGAAGAAGTTGGTCCATAATTTATACCCCACAAAAAGGTAGCAAAACCATTTGTGACTATATGACTTAGGGGGAATGTACTAACTTCTATATTTTTTTTGGGTTGCCATAGTTTTGATTCTTTGTTCTTGTGTTTTCCACCTGATCTTCGGGCCTCTTAGCAGATTCCACTATACAGGTTGGCCGAGTCCAGGAGGCTTGTGCCTTCCTTGGCGACGGCATGGCACGACTCGACCAGCTGGAGGAACGCGTACATGGTCGACAGCGGAACCTCGAGGATGAGATGGAGCTGTACTTTGGCGTGACCGTGGAGGAGATTCCAGCGGATTTCGACCCAATTTTTTGCCTTTGAAACAAGAAACACAATGTGTAAACATACCTGCAGCATGGCTGCGGTATGCAATGACCCATCCCATTTATGGGTATGGGTCACACTCATCAACATCATCAACCACCAAACAAATGGACGAACTTTACCAAACAATCACCAGCCATTTTTTTTTTGCAACACATTTTGGGTAAATCATCATCACATATATCCGTGAAAATTTCCCCCATCTCATTTTCCAAACCTTTACACCCAAAAGCACCAAAGAAAACATGTCAACTTTCCCAACCCCAATCCATCCATCCCATCCATCTATCAGGACGGCGTGGTTCCCCTGCAGGTCCTCCCCGAGCAGCGCCCGGCTCAGCGCGCCTGGACCGGCCTCGTCACCTCCATGGCCTGCGCCCTGCTGGCTGCGGGCCGCGTGGACGCCGTGCTCTGCGTGGCCGCCGAGAGCCCCAAGAAGCGGCTGGAGCCGAGGCCCATCCTGGCGCGAACGGTGGAGGAGGCGGGGGAAGGTCTTGGAGATGGATAGATATGATGTTTTTTTCCATATTTTTCATATTTTTTTCCATTGAAACCTCGATTTCAAAGGGATTTTCTATGGATTTCCATGGTTTTCACATTGCAATGTTTGATTTTTGATGTGGATATAGGCTTTAGTGATGTGTAATTATGTTTTAGGGTGGAGTCTGGATAATAGAAGTATATTATTTGGATACATACAGAAAGAACAAATGGAATCAAAGATGACTGGAGATGGATTTTGGTTGGAAAAAGAACTTGCCAACCATCTTAAGTCTTCTTGCCTTTGGATGATCTTGAGGTTTTTCGGTTTTTCTTGTTTTTTTTTTTTGGCTCCAACTGAACCCCTGGGAGGTCTTGAAATGTGGTGGAGTGAAACCCATGTTGTCTCCCAACTTGCTGCCGTTGGAAGAACTGTGGCAGGTGCGGTTGGGAGATGCTGGGATCTTTGTCCAAGTTGGTCAGCATCGCCGAGCATCAGATACTGTATGACATGAGCACGTGATAAGCATTTGCGGGTTTACAGTTTCAAGATGTTTGTGTAGTGAATATGACACCTACGATACATTTGCACATTTTCAAAGTTCTCAACCGCCGAGCCGTTACGCATCAGGTTCGTGGTGAAGACATCAAACGGCTTCTCTTCATTGGTGTGGGATGTCAAGTACAAGCGCTTCGCTCGGTCGAGGAGGATTTGGGGCTGGATGAACTGTACGTCCTGGGGACGAACTGTGTGGATAACCCCAGGGACTCCGAGGCCGGGACGCGGGGAAGCGTCTCCGAGGGGCACGGCTCATCGCTTCACGATCACGTGTAACACACTTTTCTCAGTCGGCAAGCATTTGATGTTTTCGGGTGGACATTTCACTGTCCAAAAATGGATCATTGGATGAAAATTGGTGTCAAGATTGAGGATGGCTCCAAATTGTCGGTGTCCCTTCGATCCTGGAGCCAGGCGCTTCAGCGTTTTCTGCGGAGTGCCAGTGAGACACCGGAGACGGCTGTGGGCTTTGAATTTATGCAGGATAATCGTGGCTGGGCGAAGCTGGCTGAAAACACATCCAAAGAACTGCGGTGCAGAGGTGAAAAAGTTGGGTAAAACCATGGTTTTTGACGATGGTTATGAAACCCCAGAAGTTGGGATAGAACGCCTAGCTCTGCATCTATAGCTGGAACCGCACTTCCAAGCTCACATATTCTCCTGGCCTTTGTGCCTCTGTTCTACATTCCCGCATCTCACAAGCCACAAGGTATCCATGTGAAGCATGCAGATGGGCGCTATGAGAAAATCCCGGTATTTGCATTGAAGGTTGGGCGGTGATCGGGTCATGGCTGAGATTCTTGGGATTTCCACAGGAAACCGCCTGGAAAACACGCCTGGAAAAAGGATAAAAAGGACATATCTGATGGGAATTTTATTCTCCAGCTCATGTTTTGGGTTTCGAGGTTGCATTTTGGCCTTGAGTGCAACCTTGAATCTCAGAGCGTGAGCTGGAGAACAAATTTCCCATCAGATATGTCCTCGAATCCTTGATGTTCCAGCCATCTAATTTGCGATTGATTTGTTTCTGCAAGTGGCAGGAGCCTGAGAATTGCACTGGGGTCATTGCGAAGTCTTGCTATGCATGTTTTGACTATGTGCCTTTGGCGAATGATTGCAACTTTTTCTGCTTGGTTTCAACATGTTTCAACTGTCTGAAAGCTGCACGACTGCGGCATGCCTCGGGCGGGATGTGTTGAAACCCGCGGGCAGTGATCTGAGTAGTTTCGTGTGAAGTTTCCCCCAATGTTGGGATGGTTGTTATGTGGGGGACAGATTCGAAATCGACAAATAGATATAAATAGACTCCAAATAGACCATTTGGGGGGACCAAACTAGCCTCCCTACTTCCTACTATATAATTATTATATACACACCCATGGTATGGTTCCAAATAATTACTGTATGTGTAAACTCCCTACTGAACCAAGATGTGATCAAGAGCATCAGGAAACTTGAAATTGTAGCTGTTTGTGACTCTCAAGATGAAACGGTGGTAGATTTTGAGTGCTACCATGAGAGTGATTCAAGTAGCCCCGGGCGGAAGAGAAATTAATATGATGAATGAAGAGTCGGAGTCTACTGGCGATGCTCGCACAAGGAGTTTGCGAAGAGAGCTTCAAAGTAGTCCTCCTCCTGCATCACCAGATCCACAGAGCTGTGGAACATGATAGTCCAGCAGCTTTACAGATGCTAGGATCTGGAGAGCGAGGAGATCCAGACAGGATTCCATAGCGACGAGAGCGAGCCGTCCCTATTCAAGCTCTCGAGGTGCTGCTGAAGCTGGCTTCCTGATGCCAAGGGAAGTCATGACAGGCTTTTTGCCTATGGCTGATTGATGGAGCCACCAGGTTGAAGAGAACTATCAGCTCAAGCTAAAAATAGCAAAGCAAGAGCCCGAGACACAGATCAAACTTAGCGAACAAGAGGTCAAGATGAAAGTGACAGAGCTTGAAAAGAGAGAGGCTTTGCTTCCGTTGAGAGAGGCGCAGCTCAAGGTGAAAGAGATGCAGATGTTGAAAGCAACAGCCGTGGAAGTAGAAACCAACATGGTGAAAAAAGCGACAGCTGCACCTGCTAAGTCAAAACCAAAGAAGGCAGCTGGACCAGTGATCAAAAGTGAACCTGAACCTACATGGTCGGGCTCGAGGCCTTCGGTACTGTGGAGTGGACTGACGCTTGACTTGCCAGAGCCTGACACAGCTGCTTGGCATTTTTCAGTAGTTTAGTGTCTGACGGTGACATCCAGACATGTAAATCATGGAAATTTCACGTTCTTGGAGACCCCGTGAAAGTGTAGTATTTTTCAATGTTTCAGTGTCTGACGGTGACATGCAGACATGTGAACCATGGAAATTTTGAGGCATCTGAAGCACTCCCTCAAAAGTACGGCGTTTTTCAGTGTTAGAGTGTCTGACGGTGACACCCAGACATGTGAACCATGGAAATTCTCAGCTTCCTGGAGACCTTTCAAATGAGGGTGGCACCTGTATGCGGATGTCGGATGACAGTGCGCTGGGCACGCCCGAACACCATGCCTTGTTCTTCATCCGGGTTTTGTACGTGGTTTGCTTTCATGTCAAGAGTCGTGGTGATGGATCGAGCCTCGAGATTGGGCGGTCACCCGCAAAAGGGCAGATATTGCCGCCACACAGTTGGTGACTGGCGCGGTATCGAGAAAGCTTTCATCCAGCTCTGGCCGTTTGGCGCTGATGAAGCATGGGAAGCTGATGCAGCGACACAGTGCCAGTACTGGTTGAACCACGCAGGTGGTGATCCGTATGAGTTGGCCTCGCAAGCACCTTGTCAGCACCTTTAGTATGCAAGTATCATTTTTATGTTTCCCAAAAATCCACATAAGAAAAGCATCTGCACACCGCCTTCAGACATGTGTTCCTCCGAAGGCTTCCCTTGTCCTCGCGTGTCCGTGCCCTTGTGGCGTCCAGTGATGGAGAAGCCAACTTGGTTCTCTCAGATGCCTGGCGAAGACGTGCCGGACAATCAGCCGTTGCCCATGCATGGACTCAACATGGATCACCTTCTGGGGAACCGCAAGTACGCTGTCAAAATGTCGTTTCAGCTGCCATGGCTGGGGGCCTTGGTGCATCAGCTCCAGGTCTATACGTGTAGCTTCCCTGAGCCGAGAGGCCCTGGAATAGTGCACGCTCTGGCACTGAAGCTAGGCAACATGGCCAGACTGCGTTTGTAGTCAGGGGACGGTGCAGCTATATGGAGAGAGCTTTCCTGAGGGAACTGTCTCGCAGCTGTGCACTGTGTTGTTGTGACGCCCAACCAGCGTCAAGCCTTAGTCTTGGAAAGCGTGGTCCACCAGCACTGCAGCCAGCAGGCCTTTGAGAGAGCCATGTCCACCTGTGGCCCCAAGACTCGCGAAACTTACGCAGAGAAAGAATGGGACCGCATCGTCCAAGCGCTTCCAAGGGCAAGGTGGCAAAGGTGCGGAAGTGAACAGTGACCCAGCTCCCCGTGTTTCACCAGACCTTCTTCCTCAACGTTGACTTCGTGGCACCCACAAAAAAGGCGCTGTTCCTAAGGGCTATTTGATAATCATATCCCCAAGAATATTCCCATCAGATCACCACCAACATTAATCACCACTAATGGATGGGATTAATTTCCCCCGGCTCCAAGGTGAATGCCCTCACCGACTTGACGGTTGGATATATGGCAGCCCCATGGCAAGGTGGTCGTATGACGGAGCATCAGCAGTACTGCGTGGTGCGCAACCAGAAGGGTCAGCAGATGTTGGACCTACTGGCAGAGAAACTGGACGTGGGTCAGGTGTGGGGGTCATTTGGTTGGATCGGACAGAGATTGGATGGACCCTCTGAGACAACCTAAGCTGGGAAATCACGGTCCATTTCTTTCAGAAAAAAATCATAAATCTTCCCATTGCCATAGCAGTTGTAATGAAGGTAAAGCAATAATAAAAAACCATTTGGGAATGGTTTGCACCACCTATTTATGGTGATCTGGAGGATGGTTTATTCTTGTTTTACCAACGTTAAAGGATTTTCCCATGTTTCATCACCTTCCAAGGGTCCCTCCCAGGCATCCAGCCTGGTGCCCAACGGTTGGTCCCTGCCACGTTCCCAGCTGGTGCCCTCGGTGCTGTCCCCGGAGCTGGACTTGGCCTTCGGCCGTCGCCGGCGCCGCGAAGCGCCGCCGCGGTGGCTGGCGGAGCTGTTGAGCGACGTCGTCACAGCCTTGGGGCCCAGGGGGGTGGAGTTTGCCAAGGGATCCATTGATCGAGACTTGGCGAGTTTTCGGTGATTTTTCATGGTTTGTTCCTTTTTTTGCCACAAAAATTCTGGTGATGTTTGGAGAGATTTGGGGTTTTTGATGTTATTTTTTGTGAAAATCTATTCTGGGAATGCTGAAGAGAAATGTTGGTGATTTTTGCATATATATTTTTTTCTCCGTTTCCTGGGTGAACCCAGTATCATGTGTAAAGGAAATGGACATATATTGCATAGTTATGCATAGGTTTGTTTTCATATTTTTATCTAAATTTATTGTTCAAACTGACTACATTTTTTGCTGTTTTGATTGATAATTGTGTATTTTATTGATGGGTTGACCGTGGTTACGTGAATGATATTGTCTGATATTTTGCGCAAGTCTGCGCAAATGTGAGGAGCAGCGTTGAGAAATTTGGTCTGCTTGGAGGTGTGAGTGGATTTGTGTCTGCCCTAGTAAAAAAAAATGAACCCATGGACCTATGAAACGAAACTTGAAGCGAACCTTCCACAAGCCCAGCGGGCCTTGCCTGCTCTGACTATCTTCATCGCTATGCTGCTGATCATGATGTTGGGGTACATTCCATCCTGTTCGCGGTTTCAAGTCATTAATAATATTCAAAAGAAAGGTTGCAGCGGGAGATCAGCTTGAGGTTATGCAGGCTCGGAAGAGTGAAGATATCCTAAAGATGAGTTTCAGGGGGAATGAGAGTGAAATGGAGCTGAACTTCCTGTGCCGTTTCAAGCAAAGCCAGATCACGTTTTGCAATTTCTGGCTTCAAGCTTCAATCTGGTATAGTTTTGCTGCCTGAACCCCTTTATAACATGGGGTTTATCCGGGAATACCCAAAAAATGTGATTTGAATGGGAAGCCTGTTGGGTGTTGATCAACAATAAATTCTTGTAGTTTTCCCAACATTCTTGGACAACCCGGCATTGTTGTAGATACCACTATATCAATATGTGAAAAGATCTTCTGATAAGATGGTTCGTTTTATACCTGTAGTTTTTGGTCAATCATCCCATATCTTTTGGGTAAACCCATCTAAACTAAATTTCCTATGGGCCAGGTGTCCCGGTTCTAGATGGAGTTGTTTACACATATCATCCCATATCCTTCTCCATCATTTTAGGGAGGTTTCCCCTTTTTCGGCATCCAAGCTGTTTCCCCAGCCGTGAACGTGGCCGATCGACCAGCAGGTGGACTTGCTTCGACAGCGTGCAGGGCCAGGGCGAGAGCTGGAGGAGATCCTCCCGCGACATGCCAAGGTGATCCGGGCGAGATATCAGGAGCTGCTTCAGGACGAAACATCTCATGGGAACGGACGTTGATTGAGACGGGCTCGTGGATTTGGGGGATTTTCTCCTTAGACAAACCCATATATTTTAGGTATCGGTCAATACAGGCCCGAGACCCAGAGGGGGTGGTCAACGAGACCCATATACTCAAACCAGAACGGTTTCCCCTAGGTTAAGAATTAGAGGATACACCCCAAGTCTTGTATCAATTCAGCGGATGCCATGTTTTTGTTGGGAAAATGGCAGCCAGAGATGGTGGATTTTGGCGACCGAAATGGGGTATGGTATGGTTAGCAACAACAACGGTAGTTCGAGCAGCAAAAAACGAGGTTACAACTTAAACCAACCGACCTGGAGAATCTAGAGAGCAAACCAGCAACACTTGGCACAACGTGGCATGATCAACGTTAAGCCACCAAAAAGTCAACAAATACCTCAAATTCGGCTGAAGAAACCAAACTGAACATTGACATACCCTCTGATAATCAAACATGGCAAAGAAAATCCCAAATTAGTTAAACGAGTTGCCCTATTTGGCATGCCGATTTAGTTCCTGGATTTCCCAGCTAAATTTGATGACAACGGGGGGTTGGTTCAGTAGAAAACGGTGAACCCAGACAGGAGATGCTGGAGAAGTATCAAGGTGCTCAAGTGCAGTAGCCGCATAGCAACCACTACGTGGCAGAGCGAAGTCCCACGGGCTTCTTTCGTTGCACCCGGGCAACCTGGAGCTGGCATGTTTTTTTGGCCATTTTTGAGCATATCTTGATGATGGAATGGTTATGTGTTATGTATTGTTATGTATATACAGAAAATATCCACCCGAAGTAGGAATTCTACTTGCCTGTTCTTGGATGAAGAGAACAAATTTTCACGAAGTTGCATGAAGTTGCCCCATTATTTTTTGGTAAACAGCCCATGGTTTCCTGTAAGACATACTATCCAATCCATAGCATCAGCTAGGCAGCGGCCGGCCCCTCGCGTTTGATGTGGACATTTTCAGATGGCCGTGCCGGTGAAGTGCTGTGACCTTTTGCCCATTGCTGGAGGAAAAGATCCATGAACATCTCGTGGCCGAAAACTCGAAAACTCCGTGACATTCAAAAATCGATCACCAGTAGGTTGGACCCTGAGTAGCTGCGTTGAAAAAGCACTGCCTGGAATGCCCGGAAATGGATGAAACGCGTGGAATCGTTGATTAAAGATGAAAGGGGATATGTATATATATATATAAAGTATTATATAATATATTATAATATTATAATATATATATATATATTAATTATTATATATTATAATATTTATATCATGGTTCCAAATATGGATGGGTCCGAAGAATCTGGATCGAACCAGTCAGCCAATCATCGGGACAGGCGATGAGTGTGCCAGCATGTTTGCCACAGTGGGCCCAGGACAGGAATTTCACATCGACTGAACAAGTGCCACAAAAGACGGACGTGACATGACGTGACCACTACTGTAGTTGGCTTGAAATATCTTGAAATGCTCAAAGACCACAAGAAAAGCGCAAAGAATCCATTTTTGCCTCAATCATGTTCAATTCTGGGCTTGAACTGGGATCAACTGGGATCTTACCTCAAAGACCAACTGGGATTGAACTGGGATCAAGGGCATTTTTTCCTCAATCATGTTCAATCCCAGTTGGTGGAAAAAAATGCCCTTGATCCCAGTTCAATCCCCTGCGCCAGGAAGGGAAGTCGTGTCCTTTCGGTGAGAAGTTCGGTCGCCCAAACGCGGCCCTTCATGGTGTAACAGCCGTCGTTTTTTCTTGGCATCCGAGAAGGAAATCTGTGGGATGGTTCCGATATGAGAGATTTATAGAGATTTTGGATCTACACGTTTACATATGATGTTTTCTTGATTTTTTTTGGTCAAGTAGAAGTAGTTGGTACCACTCCGAAAAACCACCGGAGTCGTGATCAAAATGAATCCGAAAGTGCAACGATTTGGCATCAAGGCAGGGTCTACTCGTGGGCAGTTGGACATGGCCAAACGAAGGTTCCGCTTTGGCGAGCCGCGTGGTTTTCTTGGGTGGGAACTGTTCAATCTTCTTGGCATGTTTTGAGTAGCTCATGGAATCTGTTAGATGATGGAAATCATTTTCTGGCTCCATCCTCACAAAACATTACAGCCATAGGGCCATAGTTTTTGCCTTGAGTTTTGACCAGTGACAGAGTCATTGCACAGTGTTGAAGTAAACAACTGACCGTGCACAAGTTTCCAAAATTTTGATCCCACGACTATTGGCCCAAGCTGCGCTATAGATTTTGTCCCCAAAATGCCTGGGGATCCCATCTATAAAGACATGATTTCGACATATTAATATTTTTTTTGAAGACTTTCAACGATGTTTCAAAGATGTTTCACTAATGTTTCCACCAGCATTTCGTCCTCCGGAGTTGATTTTCCAGGGGTGACCTGGGTCCACTACGTCGCGGCCTTTTATTCGTTTATGCCGATGACGTGACTGGGCGAGAAGAAGACTGGTTTGAGGTTTTCTGAGATGATACCATTTCCAATAATGTGGGATCATGTGGGTAAAACAATGCCATAAACTTTATAAACCATCCCCCAAATCACCATGTTTATCGGTGGTATTGTTTTACCCACATTAGAGGTGTATCAGATTGGGTGTACTAGTGTACCACCTTCTTCATGGGATGGTGTATCATGATGACCCCAGTCAAATTTGGGATGGTTTATCATGATTAATCATCATATACACGACCTACATGTTTGCATTTTATTGGGCACAGGTTGAAGATGTTTGAAGGAGATTGCTCCTGTGGAAGTAAACACGGAAGTGTCCTGAGCCAAACACTCGAAAGATGACGGCCGCATGGTGCCCGCCCAAGGATGGTTTTCGGCATCATGCTCTTTGGCCTGTGGACCGGAGGGAGGGAGCTAGACATCCCTAAATAGATGTGCCTAACCCATGGGGAAATCCCTTCGGAATATGATCTACAAATGGTGTTTTTTTCCACATCCATTTTAGGTCCATGTTAGTTTAGGGATGTGTAGGGCTACATATTTCTCAGTCTCAACTTGACCTCTCCGTGTAAAAACTGGTTCGGTCAGGACCCGAGGGCTGCGCGAAGTGATCGCTTTCATCTTCCAGTTTGTTTGTCTCGTGGTGGCTGGCCCTAGAGACCCGGTAGGAGAGTCTACCAGCCCTAAAATGGGGATAAAACTAATATTTAATACACTAATAGCTGAACATGAATCATAGAAATTATTGGTACACGCTTTCAAATGCTGTGATTGAGATGTGTATATATATATATATGATATCCGTTGTATGCAATACTTATTTTATCTTACATCTCACCTGGCATGATGATGATGATGATGATGATGATGA
>Ga0126342_10021705_pt1 | contig 10676 bp, 16 predicted proteins | sample Cyp1metagenome_FD_92528 | JGI IMG/M metagenome (GOLD analysis project Ga0126342, IMG submission 92528) | Coral microbial communities from Lord Howe Island, Old Settlement Bay, Australia - Cyphastrea 1 metagenome | ecosystem: Host-associated > Invertebrates > Cnidaria > Coral ...
ATATATGGGGTGTTTTAGCTAACTGGGGGTTTGTTCTCTATCTAGGGGTTTGACCCAAAGTGGATTTATCAATCATAACATTTAACCCAAAGTGGACCAATCAAGTAGGCTTGAACCACAGCGGATTCATCAAGCAGGTTTGACCCAAGTTGAATTAAGTAGGTTTGGCCCAGATAGGAGTCATTAGGTAGATTCATGGTTTGATCAAATTGGATATATCAAGAATGGGATTCATCTTAGTGCGGCTTCGAGCCACACCATCGTCCGGCCCTCCCGGATCAAGCCAAGTGTATGCTGTTTGGTGTGCGTGGTCTTCGTCTCCTGAGGCGGGTGGAGGCTCTTAGTTTTATGTGGAGGTGATTGGCCGCATTGGAACCTGCTGTCAGGTGCATGGATGTGGCTTCGACTACTGCGTCAGCCATTGGTTAGGGCCCCAAAATGATCTAATCTTCATGCTGCACAAAGTATGATACGACATTATTTGAGAATGATATTTTCCCCTTCACCATTTTCCCCCCTGATTTTTGATTTGGATGCCGGGCTCAGGCCTATTGCTTTGGTGGGGCCCCTTTCAAGGTGCCATCCGTCAGTGCGAATGTGAGTTCAACAACCATGTAGCGCATCACATATCAGAAGTATAGATATCTTGATTGAACAGTTGTTACAACAATTTTCACTCGCTTCAATCCCGCTTGATTTGGCTCATGTTGCTTTGAAGAAGCTCTCCGAAGTGTCCTGAGGCGAGCCTTTGCTGCCCATGGTTCAACTTTGTTTTACAGTTACTATGATCAAAAGTTCAAACTGTTCAATTCTTTAGCTTCTCTCCTGTTATATAATTACTGTAACACTCTGCGATTTGCTTGAAACCGATAGGTTTTTGCACAGCGCAGCTGCTGAGCAAATTTGCCTGGAGGCCGTCTACAAAGTAAATATGCCAAGTTTAGAGGTTCAGAATCTTTTGGTGTGTTTGGCTACCATGGAGGCAACCAGCATAGCTTGGAGACTCCCGTCATCTTTTGACTATGGCCTCCAAACCTGTTTCCCAATTTCAGGACACCATGCCCTATGCAGCTATGAAAACAAATGCAAACCTTCATCCCAGGCACCTGCAATGGTGTAGAGTTCTGCAGGACTTAGATCGATCCCGGTCTCCTGATCGCCGTTTGCACCGAAAGGCTGGGTGGCCAAGTCTCCTAATGTCAAAGTTTATCTAATGTTAGACATTAGGCTTCTATATGATTTCCTGAACAGGCTACACCCATCGACTTTGATGGTTTCTCTCCAACAACTCGGAGAATCCTGTTTGAAGTCCAGACTCCACTCAGGGTGCAGCCCCCAAACATGCGAAGCCAGTGTGAGTTGAATTGGGAATGTGCCAATTGTATTTGTATATTATATATCATACCTGTTTGGGGTACCAAGGCTTACCAATGTTCGAGACAAAAGGCAGGGGATGGCTGGATATGTTTCTATCATCTTGCATACCCTAGGCTTTTTGCATTATTCCGGATCTGGAAGCCAGGAGCCTTCAATGGACCTCTCAATGATCTGCAGCAAGGCTGCAGGGCCCTTGGAGTTGACTGGCTGGATTGCATGGTACAGATTTCAGAACGACCTTTTAACCCTCTAATTGTTTAATCTGAAACTTACAGTAAATGCAAGGTCAACTCCATTGAGAGGCAAGCATATGCCAAGACCGTTTTGCGAACTGCTGCAGTCTCAGATTTTTCCAGAAAAAATGAATGTTGAAAAGCTCCACCCGAAAAAGGATGAATAGGAAATTGTAACTTCCCCTCATTCACCCTGACAAGGTCTCAGCTTGGACAAAGTCTCCTGATGCCATGGAGAACCCACGAGGTGCCTTGATCAAGGCCACGGACATTCTAGAACAGGCTTGTGACAATATGAAAGACCATGACTTCAGCCTTGAATTTCTTAGCAGCTTGGATGCCCCGATCGAAACAGATCTGGAGTCGCTCAGTGGAGATGATGACTGATAAATTTCGGAACAAACACATGTCTGAAATTGACAAGTGTTCTTTTCACTACTCTTTTACAAAGTAGTTAGGGTTGTATCTTCAATGCAGGGATGACATGCATTGCAAATTATCACTTCGTGATACTTGATTCGGAAAAAGTTTGTTCGAACGCTTGCCCTGCCTGGGCCTGAGACCGCAGCTCAATCGTCATGGTGCTGGCATTCCTTGTCAGAGTGTTGTCTTGTTCAATCTCACCCTCTGTTTGTTTGTGAGACATGTCTCAAGAAGCTAGCTGATTGATGGCCACATGGCTTTTGCTGACGTAGAAGGCTTGAGTGAGTCCTGCTCTCAATTTCTAACTCTTGGTGTGTAATCTTTGCGATTCCCTAAAAATATCCAACCTTTTCCATTATGGAATGGAAATTGTCCCGCTAAGTGATGCGATGGAGTGCGACGAGCCATCCAACAGATTCCAGGATCTTGCTTTGAACTCAGCTGCAGCTTGCTCACTACTGTCACTGGAAATAGATTCCATATCTTCAGGCTAAGTCTTCCTGATGTATTTCAACTGAGGATAGATTCCCGAAGTTTGGAGGTCTGATTCACAATGCCCTCAGAGTCCATACTTGGGTTCCCCGCGCTTGGCCCTTGGAACCACGGAAGAAGATGGAGATCGTCCTGGTGTGGTTGCTTAGATTTCATCTTCCTTTCAAGTGGTTTAGGAGTGGTGCTATGTCTGTGGAATTTTGATCGGGCTTTGAATTTTCAAAGGTCAGGACTACTTACTTCTGGTTTTTGATCAAGGTGGCCAACAAGCCAAAGAAGAGCGTTACGCTCCCGAAGAAAGGAAAGCTAGTTAATTCTAAGACTTTGACACTGGGAGGATTTGGAACCATACGTTCTGACCTCAACTCAATGGTTCGTGTGGCTGCACTTTTTACCATCCAGCTTACTGCAATAGCCACTCTCTATCAGGATGTTTCTCTTCCACTACAACGGCATGCAAAAAATACTTGAGTGTCAGAGGATCAGGTGTCTGGGTCCAAGTATGCAAAAGCTTGGAAACACTCTGCCAGCTTGCTCACAGATTTGTGGCTGAGGATTTCGGCACACAAGTCTTTCACTGGAAGGACTACCGTGAACAGTGCGACGTTGTGGGAAGGGGATATGGCACCTATGTGACCCCACATTTGGCAGAACACATGTCCGGCTGGGTTCTGAGAACATGAGAGAACTATCCTTTGAAACCAAGTGACCTCTCATGATTTTCCCAAGTTTCCTACTTTGATTCTCTGGCAAATTTTCTTTCTCCCCGTCAATAAGCTTAGGTTTGCCAGTCGGGTGGACACTTCCTACCACTGGATCGGCACGTGATGTTGAAAAATCGATCCCATGGATGAACCGGGCCTGGAAAGAGCAGGCCACAAGAATGGAGCCATGTCAATGGCATGTGTGAATGCAAATAGCACTGTTAGATCTTTCATTTTATTTCATACCTTCTTTGATGATCTTCATCAACTGCCAGGGGCCAGGTAAAAGACACCGCGTGGCCTCATTCTTTTCTGGCGTGCTTGGATTGGAACTCGGACTATGTGAGTAGGAAACTGAGATAGCAGCACTACGCAGTTGTAGTAGCAGTTCTTGCAGCAGCAGTTGTTGTGGTGCCGGGAAGCACTGCCAATCTTGGATAGTAAGCCATTTCTGGGTGTCTATAGTATCTACTATATTTTTGTTGTTTACTGTAAATGGAGACACGCACACATATGGGCTACATATTCTTTGGAAACATATATTATCTAATGTTGTTGTTCTGGTTGTTGTGGCTCCTGTTCTGTGTTTATGGTTGTGCTGGTTGTGTTAATGGTTGTGGCTGTGGTTATGGAGTTGTGATTGTAGTGATTGATGTTGTTGACAAAGATGAAATGATAATGATGATTTTGCTGTTCATGATGATGGTGATGGTGCTGGATGGTGATGATGATGGTGATGGCTAGGATGGTGATCATGATGATAATGATGATGATAATGATGATGATGGTGATGATGATGATGCCGCTGATGATGATGATGATGATGGTGATGGTGATGATGATGGTGGTGATGGATTTGTTTGGTATGTTGTGGCTGTTGTTGTTGCTGTTGCTGTTGCTGTTGTTGTTGTTGTTGTGGTTGTGGTTGTGGTTGTGGTTGTTGTTGTTGTTGTTGCTCCTGCTGGTGGTGGTGGTGGTGATGATAATGGTGGTGGTTGTGGTGGTGGTGGTTGTGGTGGTGGTGGTGTTGGGTTTTGGTGGTAGTGTTGGTGGTAAGCAAAAATGCTGGTGATACTGATGATGTCCTTGGTGTTGCTAGTCTGCTAGCCTTGTTGGTAGGAGTTTTCTTGTGTGTTTGTATGTTGCAACTGCGGTTGTGGCTGCTGACTCTGGTTGGACTTCTTGCTGTCTCCCCTGAATGTCGTCCTCGAATGCACTGTTGTCTGCTTGTTGTTCTGTTGAACTTGTCGTCTTGTGTCTCTGAGATCCTAGTAACACCTGCAGTCCTGCTGTAGCTTCTGTGATGTTTGGGTGTTGGTTTTCTTCAAGAGTCTATAGATCAAAAAGATATTTTTAAAATAATAGTATATATTGAACGTGTTCTGTTTTGAGTAGCCAACGAGCTACAATGCCAAGGTATGTCACTCCATGCTGCTTTGCTCGAACCCCAATGTTGAGTTTCGAACTAATGCCAACCATTCCGAAGTCTAACTTGAAAATTGAGGTTGAAAAGAGTTCCTACTGCAGGAGGACCATACAAGCAAGAATGCAAGAAGGACACTTCAGTGCGTCCTGCAAGATCTTCGACGACGTGTGCGCTTTCAGGTGCCAAGAGGTAGAGCAGGATGAACCACTGGACGGATTCACAGGTGGCTTCCCATGTCAGGCAGGGATGTCGGACTCATACTCTGAATGGCTTCCTATCTCCTGAACTTCTACTCTGGGGTTATTCCTTTTTGTTGTTGAATTCATATTTTGGTCGAGCGGCTTCCTATGCCCCGTGCATGCAGGGATGCTCAAAAGCTGGGGCCAAACAAGGCCTTTCTGATCCCAGAACAGGCTTGCTTTCTCACCTCTGGAGATGCTGGGATGAAGCAGCATCTCCGACTCTAGATCGCATTCTTATTTTCACGTGTGGGTTTCTAATACAGCAATTGCGGTATCATCCATGTCCATGTTCTAAGGAAGTTTATGATATTGGAGAATGTGGGGAACATCCTGAGCAAGGATATGGTTGGCGTGATGAACTACCTTTTAGAGGCACCTTTCATTCAAAAGCAAACAAATCCCAGTGGCTAGAAATTGTCAAGCCTAAAGTCCTTTAATTCCCAAAGCTTTCATGCCAGAACTGCAAGAAGCGACAGCTCGACGTGAAGTGGGTTACTTGCACTGGCTACATGGTTGGCGCCTACGTCATGAACTAAGAAATTCTGCTAAGCTAATTTTATCTTAAAGGCATACATAAAAAATGCCATGTACTCTGAGGTGAGCCGAGAGCGCACCTTCTTTTTGATCACACGGCAGGGATTTGATTTCTTTGAGGGTCAGCGCTCTAAGTTGATCCATGATACTGACTTGCGCCAGATGCCCCTCTTGACCTGGCATCATGCATCCCGTCCAGCCTTGTACACATGGCTGTCAAACACCCAAAGCGCCTCCGACAAGGAGCGTTTGGCGGCTGTGGGTAACCTAGTCATGCCTGATGTTGCACGATTGGCAATCAATCTGCTGGCCACGAAATAATTTTCGAATGTCGTACAGCACAAATTCAGGGATTTGAAATTCGATTGGTCAATTCATTTGAGAGATTCAAACTGATCGCCTACGGTCAAAAGAAACCAAATCACTTTGGATGTCAGTGTATGGCATTTGACATGTTGCATCACACTCTTTGTCCGAAGTGTGATCGTGCTGCATCCGCAACATTTACATCCATTGTTTCAAGAACACGGTGTTCTTAAATTTTTGGGTGCCTCTGGCTACACTTGCAAAAACTTCAGGTCTTCAAATGCATGTGCTAATCAAGAAGCGCAAGACCCAAGACTTGCTTAGATTTGCCAGGTGCACCTGAGCCTTGCACCCCTTCTTGGCTACTTTGACTGGTTTGGAGCTTGGTGGGACAGCACTACCCCATCCGGCCTCCTTCAAATACGTTTTTCGATCCACTGCAGGTACCAGCTCCAACCTGGGCAGCAAGTGTTGCCGGCAAGTTTGGGGATGTTAGTCAGATTGGGAATTCAAAGTACGATGACTTGGGCTCGGGTCAAGGTTTCCACATGTCTATCAGCGTTCTTCATCACCGCTGCAGCTCATTAATGGATAGTTATCAAATCACCAACTATTATATGTATAAAAAACACCATCATTATTAGCAATAAAAGAATATAAAAGGCATCACTGATTCAAACCTTAAGGTTTCACATCATCACGCTACACACAGTGACAATTGGGTACTTGTCGGAGTTTCCATGGCTCCCCTATTGCCTCGCCTGGTGGCCTTCCTTCATCTCATTTTGTTGGGGTCTCAAGTCCATGGAAGTGTGCATCGCAAGAGTGGCAGTTAGATCCCTTGGATGTCCTTTAGGAGGAACCTTATTTCCCTGAGTTGCTGACTGCTCAGGTTGAGAATCGGTTGCCTCCAAGCTCTGTGGGTGATACCAAGGACTCTGCAAAAGAATTTCAAACTGTTCACAAAAGATATCATTCTTTGCCAGTGTGATCCTACTTGCTCATTTGGCAGGATGGCGGCATGGGAAAATGTCCAAATCTTAAGCGATGAGGAACCGGATATTCCTGCCAGTAAAGTGGCTGCTCCTTCCCGGCCCTGTGAACCACGAAAACTAAAACGTGGGAGATTTCTGAAGGTAAATGGAAAGGCTTCAAAGTTCTCCATCAAGTCTCTTCGTCACACCGTGGCATCTCAATGTGGCTGCTCATGCGATTGCTTTGAACCATTCCGGACAAACCTATTTGACCGCCTGACACACCTCAGGGAGAAACTGGCTTCTCTTTCCAAGCTGGACTCTGATGAATATGTTGGGAGCCAAGATTCTTTAATGGCATTGACACTGCTCACCCTTCTTTCAATGACAGTTAAATTTCACACTTAATATATAATGGTTCTGTTGGTCTCAGGTGTTCACCCTTCTTCGAAATCAGCGAACTGAATCTACTCGGGGGTGTCGGCACTTGGAGCTATTTGGCGAGCCAGTTTGCAACAAAAGTTTCTTGAAACTCCTTGCTATTGGCAAGTTGCGCTTTCAAAGGCTATGCGCTCCTGCTCGGGACCCTCAAGTCTTAGATTGCCCTGTGGACCAGCGCTATACTCCAAAGGGGCGACAGGGTACTGAGAAAGAGCAAATCGTTTTTGATTTTCTTCAGGGGTTGTACTCTACAGCAGCTGAAAATTTACCGGGCTGTCCATCAGCAAGCATGTCCAACAAAAGACCAAGACATGGATCGTGCAAACGGGACGACCCTGACATGGACCGTTCTCAAATTCGACACCTCCCTCCAGGGACCATCCAGGACTACCTCAGGTTGCTACAAGCTGACCATCCTAATGTCAAGTTCTCAGCCAATCTTTTTGCCAGAGTTTGGGGAGAGCATTTTATGGACAAGTTGAGAATCCGTGGGTCCACCCACCACAGCAAGTGTTCTGTTTGTGTGCGACACCGTCTGATTATCAGACGGGTTGGCAAGGGCACAGCTCGTTTGGGACAACTCATGGAGTACAGGAGGCATTTAAAAAGACAATACGACGACAGGGTCAATTACTGGGCATCTCGAAGTACATCTCGTTTGGAGTCAACATCCGGAGATTCCGTGCAGTTTATTTGCGGAATCCTTGACTCTATGGACCAAAGTAAGCACTGCTGGCCTCGATCGGAGGCAATGTCTAGTAAGGATTTCACTTCATGGGTACGTCCAAGGATGAGTTCCACAACCCTTCTCTTGCACGGTCACGGAGCTCTGGTTTGTCTCAGCCCTCCACATGTTCCAACCAACAGCAGTCGAACAGTTGAGATTCTAGCTTGTGGAATGACTCGTTGTATCAAAACTGGTATAGATTGGAGAAAAGTACATTTCCGATTACAATCGGATAATTGTGCAAAGGAGTGCGAAAATCAAACAGTGTTGCGGTGGTTGGGACAAATGGTGGCTACACACCGACTGCGGGCCGCCACAATGGCGTGCCTGCAGTCGGGGCACAGTCACGAGGATGTCGATGCCTTATTTTCAACCATGGCTACCTACATAGATCGTCACAAGGAGCTATGGACTATGGGAATGTTCCAGCAATGCCTTCAGAAATTTCTGGATCAGGATCATATTCGCCCTGATGAGACTAAGTTCAGAAGTGTGGAGATCCTGACTCAATTTCATGATTGGAGACTCAGTCAAAACAAAGTTGAAACAAACAGTGAAAAATTCAGCATACAGTTCTGCCTTTAAGGATCTTCTGGGCTGTGACTTGAAGAACAGTTGCATTCTTTGCCCTACTGAGGAAAATGCACCTCGAGACCCACATGTTGAGGTGCCACGTCAAAGGTATAGGTGGCCCTGGTGCTCCCCACCTCTTTGAACTCAGCCGCATGTCAGATCTCCGACTCTTGGGTTGATGTCTCCACCTGGCATTGGTCCGTTTCTTGAGTTGAGTGCATAAACAACATTGACACAATCGGACAAAATAGGAACATGCTGTGGACACATGACGGTTTTCTTGTCTTATTTACACCGGACACATGTGTCACTGTCAGGATTGACCCATGACCAGCTCAACTCCAGATTTTGGCGTCGATGCAACCGTAGATTTGAGCTAGGGCCATCCGATGTGGTGCTCAGGACCCTTGACAGCCTTAACATATGCGAGCACGCTGGACTCGATGTGTTTCCATGTGTGATTGTGTGATGACAAAACCTTTCATTTCACATTTTACATTTTACATGGTTTCTATCGTGTGGCGTGAGGACAAAACGCTTTTGCAGCGATCAAGAGTTTCAGCCAGGGAACTTCCTCTACTTACCTGCCTCTGTAGCTCAGCGGCTGTGTGAGATTGGAGGACCACCAGGCACCTGGCATTGCGAGTGTCCCAACATGTCACAACTCTTTCTCTCCCCCTCTCTCTTGGTAGTTATTGCTGTTCTCTCCAGAGATTCTTTCATTTTTACATACCCTTTAAACTTTGCAGACTATCTCCTCGACAATGCGAACCCGGACAGCGACGAGAACAGGAGTCTGCGGAAGTACGCTCACTTGCTGCGTGCTGTCCCCAATGTCACTGCTGAATTCAGTACGATTGTGTGTTTATTTTCTAAGAGTGATAGGCAATCGTGACTTAGGCCAAGAACCGTATTGCATGGAGAGTGCTGCCAGTGAGATGGAAGCGCTATCCTTGGGGAACCTTGGAGCTTTTCACAGGTTGGATGTCTCGTTGTGCTTCCCTCAGTGCTGCCATGGGCTTTGAAAGTTTACGCATGGCAATCAAAAAACCAATCAAACATGTATTGATAAACCAATCTAGCCAGCCCCAGGTCTTTACCCACTGCTGGACCTGCTGTTGGACGTGCAGATGTGCTCGGAGTAGCAAGGGGCCAGAACCTAGATGGAGCATCGTGGCTAACATTGGTACAGCCCAAAACCATTTGTCCCACTGATGTATTGAATCTCTGCAGAAAAATATGCAGCCGCATCTGATGCTTATACTCAAGGTACCCAACCAGTTGAACATCGTTGCGGCACAGCTTCTGCGCGAGGACCGTGTCCGCTACAAGACTGCACGGGAGAGACAAATTTTGTATGAAGCAGCTACTAAGTTGTGGATGAATGGTGTGCAAATGACCAAAGCCATTTCAATAGTCCACAAGGCTATGAAAGATTCCGGGGAAATTTGATCGAACCCAATGCTCTTTAGTTTCACTGGAGTGGATTCAAAATTTTGTTGATTCTGTGGCAAACGTTCGATCAATGGGCTGTTTCCGGGACCCCTTGGCCTGACTCTTCCAATCCATGATACTAGTTTTTGAAGCTTAAACATTTGTGCAATAGACTCATTTTCTTTCTGCAGGGATTCCCGGTAAACGTGGCTTTTCTTTGAAGCCTTGTTCAATCCAACATGGGTTGTGCCACATAGCCCATGTCAATAGTTGACTTGGGGCACCAGACTTGAAGCCAATCGCTTCAGCCAGCAACTGAGATGGCCAAACACTGGCCTGCCAAACATGATTTTCTGCAGGGGAGTTCAGGCAGAAAATCGATAGGTTTCTGGGGGGTGGATTTTGTGCTTGAAGAGGTTGACATCCGGCACAAAAGCCTACAATGTCCTAGGGTACACCAAGATTCAAAAAAATATTTGGTTCCAACCTTTGGGGCATCAGAATCAAATAGGGTTTTGTGCTTAATGCCAACCACATCTGGCACAAACAGGAGCCAGTCACTGGGTAATGGTTTTGTGCTCTGGAGAGGTACTTATCAAAAGTCTACATTTTCTGCTTGATGGGGATAAGATCCGGCACAAAATCCAATCTGGGGGATAAGATCCGGCACAAAATCCACTCTGGGGGATAAGATCCGGCACAAAATCCAATCTGGGGGATAAGATCCGGCACAAAATCCAATCTGGGGGATAAGATCCGGCACAAAATCCAATCTGGGGGGATAGGATCC
>Ga0126342_10021706_pt1 | contig 10676 bp, 7 predicted proteins | sample Cyp1metagenome_FD_92528 | JGI IMG/M metagenome (GOLD analysis project Ga0126342, IMG submission 92528) | Coral microbial communities from Lord Howe Island, Old Settlement Bay, Australia - Cyphastrea 1 metagenome | ecosystem: Host-associated > Invertebrates > Cnidaria > Coral ...
GGTGGGGGGACGCATTCTAAGTTCCGAAATGCTGGTAAAATGCAATTTTTCAGTTTTGCACGTGTGGAGTGCCGCTTCCAAGTGCGCATTCTAAGTTTCAGTCCGTCAATATATATATATATAAGATAGTTTATGAAAAAATATGTTGCAATATCCATAGATAGCTGTACCATCAAACCACCATTTCGCAAGATTCACCAAGGATCGACTCGCCGAGTTTTTGTGTTCCACCATTCACTGCCCTTCACCGAGTCAAATCTCCATTGAAATCAATCAGAATCCATGGAAGATCAAAATCCATTAGCAATCCTTGAAAAAACCTGAACAAAATCAATCTCATGAGATGCTTGCTGATTATACACCTCAATATAATTCAATAATATTCAATAAATAACCTGGTGAACTTGCTATAAAATCAACTTATTCTGCTACAGCACTAATGAGGTGAGTTGTACTACTAGGGTGAGTTATCATAGTTCCCAATACATTTGCAACGCATAGCAATGCCCAATAAACTGTTCATAAATATGTTCCTCATAATGAATTATCTATATAATCATATCTAATCATATCTAATCATATCTAATCATATCTAATCAAAAAAATATCAAGTTCATTCAATGTTCACCATCCCTAGTTACCATCCCCAGTTCATTCTATAATTACTATATATCTGGTTGGTGGTATACCTGCCCCTCTGAAAAATATGAAAGTCAGTTGGGGTTACTATGCCCAATATATGGAAAGTCATAAAAGCCATGTTCCAAACCACCAACAAGTATATATATATATATTACCATCTTGTTATTTAACATAGCCATGGAAAATCATCATTTTTAATAGGTAAACCATCTATTTCCATGGGCCATCTATACCATGGCTATGTTAAATAACCAGATGGTAATTGATTTTCCCTATTGAGGTGGCTTTTTGGAGGTAGCCCAACTCACCCACCTGGCCATCCTTCCTGACAGCTGCAAAGGCCGCATGCGAAGCCGCCAGCTGCCGGACCTCGTACAGCTGGCCCTGGACGTCGGGCGGAAGATCCGCGCCACCTTGGAGCTATGGATCTACGATGGAAGAAATCCTGCACCACCAAAAGGATGCTTGAAACCCCATAAATCATGGGATGTTTACCATCTATTATGGATATTTACCTTTAGATCCATAGTAGAACTTGGTATTTTATCAATAACCATCATGGGGTATATATATATATCCGTCCAAATGGATGATATTATGATAAATATAAATAAATATATATATATACATATATATACCCAAACAATCATGGTGAAAGTACTTGGTAGTTTTTTCATGATTCCCCTTTTTCTGGAACCAGAGTTCCAACATGTTCCAACTATGCGGAGTGCTGTGATGCACCGAGCAAAGAACTGTCGACAGATGCTACTGGTGAGGCCCCCGTTCGATAGCTAAGTTGGGGCTCACATAACTCCAATTTCACTATGGTAAACATGGTACGCAAATAACGAACTAGTTACTGGGGCGAATTTGTATGAACCAACGTTCACATCACTGGGGGGCCTCACATTGTGTGAGTCTTAATTTTTGTTCAGACCCGATGCATCTCAGCTTGAAAATGATGTACTTCCGGCTTCGCTGGAGTAGCGTCTCTGATTTCAGGAACAGCATTACTTGGGAGGATACTTGAAGCATTGCATGCATCCCTGTGGTCAAAAGATATGAATTGCTTCTCGATCGCCGCCATCTCAAGGAGATACTCAAACCAAGTCATATCTTCCATGAAGACAGGGTTTCTCTATGAAAATGATAAGGTGAAACAAGTTCTACTTGGCAACAAACAAAATGAGAACTGCTACCCCAAGTTATTTGGAAATGCGAAATGCTTTGGGTCAATTCAAACCAATCAGCTATGGATCTATGAGAAAATGATGAGGTAAAATATTGGGAAAACCCACTGGTGAAGGGTATATATATATCATATGAGCGTAACATTGGATAAACATATTTGTCAGGATACGCTGATATACCGTATATGAAACAACAAAACAACTACGAACCAGCGAAACATTGGATAAACCTGGGTGAATCGTGAAGATCCTGTGCGGTCCTTGGCCATTTTAAACTTTTAACGACCACAGAACTTCAGCAAAAATGTGGGTGTTCATCCCAAAATATTCGAATGTGAAAACTCATGTTGAAGTTTAGCTCCTAGCTCCCATTGTTTTGCCATTTTTCCCAGCTGAAACCACCATCTTTCTCTTGGTGACTTGCAGTGATGTTCCTGGTTTAGACAGCCCCAGGTTCACCCATCCTCCCCGGATCTTAGATCCCAGAAACATGTGGGGAGACCCCAGGTAGAAACTTGACCATCCTCAGTGATGGCAGCGAAAGCGTAGCCGGACCACACCAGATTTCGCACGTGTCCTGGCAGCCGGAGCCGTCAGGAGCTAGGAATCATTTTAAAAAAAAACAATAAAGGGACTAATGCGAGTAAAACAATGCCATAAACCATCCCCCAGTCATCAGCATTTTTATAGGTGGTATGTTTACCATTCCCAAATGGGTGGTTTATGACATTGTTTTAAGTTTTAACCACATTACTACCAGAAAGTGGTTTATCAATGAAGGTTAATAACATTTAATAACCATCATGAAAGTTTGAATGGGAATATCAACAAAGGGAATAAGCATCAATAAAGGTTAACTACCATACTAAATCAACAATAAAGGGAAGGTAACAACCATCTCCAAAGGTTAGTGGGATTTTTCACTGGATTAGTAAGCATGAATAAGTGGCTCATGGGATTATATCGATGGGATTATCAATCATGAAAGATCACTTCAAAACACCCCCATGTTGCTTGTGGTCAATCACAAATGCGTGCAATTGCTGCATTTATGAATGTGGCTATGCTGCAATATGCGTAAATACTCAATGGATTATATCAATGGCTGATGAATCAATCAACACATTGACATATGTTCCATTATATCCAATAAGTAATATTTGTTGATATTACATATGGATATCAATCATAATGTTCCATTATATCAATGGATTATATCAATCAATCTTACTGTATTTGGATATCCATATTAATTGCTGGAACAGTTACTGGACGGATGGGTTATAACTCCATAGTAACCCCTCAAATTTCACGGGGCGGAATGGTGTGATATACCTGAAAAACACATGCCAACAATGACATGGACATGACATGAGTAGGATAAAGTTTATGAGAAAATAATCTCCCATTATAATTTGATAATACATAATACACATTACCCTCCGGGAACCAAACATGGCAATGGAAAATCCAACGCTTATAGATTTTCCAATTGAAACTTCCATTTATAGACGGTTTCAATGGGATGTGTATCTTGACGCTCAGCGACTTGGATCTAAACTGTTTAAGTGCACAGTACTTTGGCTAAGAACAAAATCCTTCCTAAGACATCCCCGTTTTTTGAAGGGGTTTAACCCATTCACCTAGTGGTACTCCCTTTCATCAGGATATAGCAATGGATTATTACTTATTACAACGTTGTGTCCCCAAATCTAATGTAACTGTTGGTTTGTAAGCCAAATTAACTAGTTAACTAGTTCGATATATCAACATATATCAACCACAATCATCCATAAATCCTGTAGTTTTAGAAGTCATGTTTGCCAAGTTGGCTAATTGTGCGGCTCCTGCTTGAATGGTCGGGTTGGGAAGGAATGGGTCTCAGGCATGGACAAAAACTCTGGTTCAAATTCCTAACCGGCTCGTGCAACCATCAACCATCTGTTAATTATACATTATTATTATTATTATCTATTATTATTTATTACTGTTATTACTATTATTACTATGATTGTTATCATTATGAATTATCATTGTTTTACAGCAGCCACAGCAAATCGTTGGTGCATGTCTTATTTGGTATGTATTTCATGGTGAATAATAGCAACTTCGAGAGCCCTGGCAGCAACCTGTAGTTGGGCTTCCCACATCGGTCATCTTCCCAACTGAAGAGGTAACTGCTCGAAACAAGAGCTGTCCCGAAGTAGAGCACTGGAGAAGGTAACGGCTCTCAAACTTTTTGTTTGCAGCTTTATGTTTGTGCTTTATCACAAAAACATGTTTGTTTGTTGACCACTGGAGCTCTCAGGCTAGAATCAAACTCTGGTAGTTTCTAGATAGCTGGCTTCGGTCCCTGGCTTGGAAAGCCTTAAATATATATAAAGATATATATATATACATAGGGGCATGTTGTGGATTTATCACGCACACTATTTTATATGTTCTACGGTAGGTGTTTGTATAACCCAAACATATCCAATCATCATAAACCCTGACTGCGAATGAAACAAGGGAAAAACGCATCCAATGGTTTATCATCATTCTGGCCCCAGTCATCTACAATGTGGGCTCTCCAGTTATAGGTTGGTCTATAGTCAGAGACCCATCAACGATGAATATCGATCAAAAACCTGAAACTTTGTCAGTTCAAATGACAGAAACCTAGCGAACTTGAGGGCTCCACATGGCACTTTGTCAGATCATCTGGCCAGGAGCTGGTCAGCAAACCTTACTAAACATCACTAGACTATCAGACTATCCAAGGTTTATTCAGGACACATATGTCTGAAAATAGTGTCCCCCGGATAAGACATCATTTTCCCCACAGAAATGGTTATGGGGTTATACATCATTTCTGGATTTTCAAACCCAAATATCATCTAGTTGCCTTTATACATATATATATATATGTATCTATATAATTGAGATATATATATATATATATATATATTATATGTATATATATATATATTATATGTATATATATATAAATAAATATATCATATGTATATTTTCAAATATATCCCCATGGTGGTGAGTTTCATGTCCCCTTTTTTCGGTGAGGTACATCTCTCTGACCCCACAGTCCAAGTTTCGAAGACTGGGATGCAAACCGGTGCGATGCCCTGCCTAGAACGGGGGTCTGATCCCAAAATGGCCATCTGTTTGGCGGAAATCGTAGGGTATGTCATTGATATTTTTATGTGAGTAAAACAATGCCATGAATATAAACCATCCCCAAAAAACATCAGCATTTTTATAGGTTTTGTAAGTTTACCATTCCCAGTCATGGCTGGTTTATGAAATTGTTTTACGCACATTATATCGATTTATATCCCACATTTATGGGCAACGTTTGGGACTAGGATCATTCCAATGGGAAATACACACAGTTTTGTGCCTTTGAACTACAAATAATTTTACATAAAAAAACAAGTTACAGATTTGTGAGGCAATTGCAATTCATTTAAAGCAGGGTTGTGGTCATAATCCCTTCCCCCTACTGTTCCTACGGTCCTGCTAAGCCTACTATCAAATACCACCTGAAAAGCCTTGGTCGTTTGATATTGAATCTATATTCATGTTGGTTTGTTTTTTTGGGGGGAGTTACGTGGCACTAAGTGGCATGATCCAACTATAGTCGGACCGCTTGGTAGTTTCAGATCAGTATACGTGTGTATTGGCCGCAGAGTGACCTATATATCACATGGTTAGTTGGTGTTGTTCCACCTTCCGAATTTGGCGGTCTTAAATTCAAACCGCACATGCGTAATTCCAAGGTGTAAACTTTGTCAGATTTTGTCAGGCTAATCAAGGGGCCAAACTGGAAATAGGTGAGCACATGCGCATGGACACGACACACAACGACACACCTACTGCTGGCCTTTCAGGGGTCATGATTGTTCATGTGACATGCAAAATAAACCAATTGAACACCGACATGCTTTGGTGCCGGAGGGGGATACTGCAGAGGTTGTCAAACCCAAACACTTCTTGAATTAATTAAAAGTCCTTGGATTCAAAAGTCAACCAGACGTGCCCATTGCATCTCTCAGCCCAGTGGCAATGACGCTGCAATTTCCCCATGTCACAACATGTCGGTCGTCACCACAAATGGCAGCAAACAGGGAGAAAGAGGAACGCAGAGCACGCACGTCTTGAAGTTCCTCCTGCTTTGGGTGCGAAGACGCAAATTGTCAACGGTGGGGACACATTAGTGTTTTGGTCTTAAATTCGCAAAAAAAAAGTATCTGACCATATATTTTTGTTTTACCATCCTAGGAACTCATTGTTACTGGCATCACACTTGCAAATAGGGAACCTAATCCCATCACGACAACATGGTTCCAACAACATCGTCATCATGGTATTCCTACTTGTAGGGATTTCACACGGCAATTGTTTCAGGAATTAGGGCTCATGGCCCCTTACTGGGGTAGATTTGTATATATTCTATACCCAAACAACGAACCATTTGCAAAAAAAAGAAAGAAATGATCACATTTCCACTTGGTTGTATTCCCACTATCGATGGGATCACGCCAGTTAAAGTTCAATTAACCAAATTGGTTTGTAAGGTAAATAAACTAGGGGTTGTTATTAGATATATGTATATATAAACAAATTCATGAACCAACTTACAACTGGGGGCGCCACCATGTACTACGCACAATGTCTATTTTTGACATCCTAGTCCCATATTATGCATATTTACCCAAAAAAAAATCATATTTACGCTACATCTCTGTAGATTTTCTGGCTTTTGATGCTATCCTGCGGTCAGGCGTTGCGGCCCCGTGGTCCCAGCGTCTTACCAAGGTCAAGTCGCTTCGTGCGTTTGGTGCAACGGGTCCGCACGCTCACGCAACACTCGTCGGCGTGTGCACCGGTCTCACACGTTCGCGTGACTTTGAGACGAATGTCCAAGAATGTAGATTTGCTGGCTCTAACTCTATTTACAATCTCTGTATATATATATATATATGAGTTATATCTAAATATACAACATTATATAACTATATAGTTGTTTCAAAATTGTTTCAACATATTTGTAAAAAAACACTCATAAATATTGACCCAACAAATCACACCGATCTTGACAGAACCCCATTCCCATTTTTGTTGGTTAAATCCCATTAACTCACCATTGTTTCTTAATTAAATCCCATTCAATTTCATTAAATCACAGTTTTTCCTAGTTGAAATCCCGTTCAATCACATGTTTTCCTTGTTGAAATCCCATGAAATCCCATGAAATCACCATTTTTAGTCTTAAAATAGCTCCAACTTTGACACCCTGGATGCACGCCTTGTAGACCTGCGACTCGCCACCGTAATCCACGTCGCCCCAGGTGACCACGGAGCCGTCGTGCAGCAATGCTGCGAAAGCGCCTTGCGACGCCTGCACCTAGCGCATGGGAAAAAGAACATCCTAATGTTACAACATCCTAATTGTTAATTGTTAATAATGGTTAGTAATGGTTTGTAATTGTTAATGATGGTTAGTAAGGGTCATTAAATGTTAATAATGGTTAATTGGGATGATTGGGATGATTGGGATGATACGGATGATTTTTTGTGGTTAATAATGGCTGGTAATGGTTAATACTTAATCAATGGTTATATAATGGTTAATAGTGGATAATGTTGATTTATGATGGTGATCAAAAAACAACTCGCATGGTTATGGGTCAAAACCTTAGCACATTGGCAAACATCAAACTAGTTGGTAAATGGATGGACATTCACGCACATATGGCAATAATAGGCTTTGAAATTATTTTGGGGTGATTGTTGGTTGTTAATTTTATAGTTAAAAATGGTTGGCAGTGGTTATTAGTGGTTAATAGTTGGGTATTCGTATGTAATACTCACATTTCTTGGATTCAGATAGGGAATTATTCATCTTTGCGCCAAGGTTTATGGAAAATCAATGGTACATGATTAATGATGTCGTATGATGATTAATACTGGTGATTAATGTGGTAAACACAATTTCCCGAAAATCACCATGTTGTGTGTGGGTGCTATGAGCTATCCCCAAATGGTATGTTTCATTATTGGGTTTCCTGCAGTATATATATATATATATATAAGAAATATATGCTGGTTGGTGGTTTCAACCATCTTGAAAAATATGAAAGTCAATGGGAAGGATTATCTCATATATTATGGAAAACAAAAAATAGTTGAAACCACCAACCAGTATATGTGTATACATATTCAAACGATATGTTGATATTTTGACGTAATATTTTCAAGTACATATATATATATATATATATTCGCAATCGATTACTCTCAAGAGTCGTGGAGGCCGAGTACTGTCACACCGTTATTTCTCTTATTAACTCTGTAGTGTCTATTCGTTTGAAATAGTGTATTCCACAAAAAACAAGATATTCCCAGTTCCATTGTTTATCCAATATATCTCCGTCATATCAGTCATATCCTCATTAGGATGTATAGTATGATTTGAGTCTGAGATTTATGATATGATTCCCTAAAGTTGGCTTATCCAATTTAGCATCTAGTTCTTCCATTTATCAATATTTATCATATAGTTCCCTCCGTTATCGGTATACATATAAATGGAGGGTTTAATGTTAAATCATCTATATGGAGGTTTCCTAAAATAGGGGCAACCCCCAATCATCCATGTTGACAATATTTTCCACTAGAAACCATCAATTTTGGGGTACCTCCATTTTAGGAATCCCCCATACATATATATATATATGGGAAAATTATAATATTTCACTTACCTGAATAGTTCGGCCATTTGGGGATGATTCCCCTTATTAACCATGATTCCAGTGAGGGAGAACAGTGAGGTCGCTATAATTTGCCCAGATATATATATATATACATATATATATATATTGCACCCTCTGGTAATTTAACGCAGCTATTGAATATGGCTCATTTATAGTTGATTTACCTATGAACAATGGTGATTTTCCAGTTCGCTATGTAAACGTTTACCAGGCCGGGTATGCCTGATTGTCCATTGCTACATTTGATTGCCAGAGGGTCGGAGTCATCCCACCTCCTTCACCCCCAGCAGCTTCTCTCGCACCAGCCGCGGTATCCGTCCGCCCAAGTCAGCCGCGCCCCAGGTGACCTGCCAGCGAAACCACCGTGTCATGGGACCATGGGAAAAGAGGCCGCTATGCAAAGGGATAACACAGGGATGTAGGGAAATAATGGCAAGTTACATAGAGAGAATAGAGGGAAATATACTAACCAATAGAAATGGGAATACAAATTGGAAATTATTATAAGTGACAGGGATACTGTCATTTATGCTTCACCAAATTTTAATGGCAAGTTGATCATTTATGGATATTACTTGAAAATTGGGAAATAATGGCAACTTCATGCAAATTACCGATATTTTATTTTCAGAAAAAATCTGCCACGATTCGCCGTAACGCGATTTGCTGTATCCCAATGTATCCCATCCCAGTGGCATCTGAATATATGATCTTGATGGTTTTTGGTTCTTAGGTGCCAGGCTACGCTGAATTGGCCTTTAAGTAGCCTTCGTGGGCTCATGGAAAATCATGCGATGCGCTGCTTGCAATTTTTCAGGGCACCACCTTCTATAGGAAATGATACCATGTGATAGCTTCAACGACTGGATGTTAATTAACCCCTTGGAGCCTTGTCTTGAGCTTGGAAAACGCAATATTGTTAATCAACAATTTGGGATTTGAGTGCAGCGATCAGACTAAAGATTTGGCAGCACCCTGGCCGGGAAGAATCTGAGACATGGGTATACCGTTGATGATGTGTTATGAGAGGAACAACTATGGGATATGTGTTTTTTACCCTGGAATGTTTACTGATCAATATGTATGATCAACAAAAACAAAAAATCACCAGAAACGTGCTCCATACCTGGACCGTGTTGGGCCACGGAGAAAACCGTTACATGTCTTTTGGGTACTGTAAATCACCACTACACCCACTACCATGTGTGGCCCCCCAGTGATGTGAACGTTGGTTTATAAGCCCCAGTAACTATAGTTATTTGCGTACCATAAACCATAGTTATTGGAGTTATAAACCAAGGTAGCTATCTTGGGGGCCCCACATTGTATGTTTCCATCAAAAATCGCCATCTTAGGAATCACCCTCCGGTGTCGTCATTTCCGTGGCTGGAAATCCACTGGAAATGGGGGTTTCAATAGGAACGTCACCGAACTAAATCGTCTGGTTGGTGGTTGACCTACCCCTCTGAAAAATGATGGAGTGAAAGTCAGTTGGGATGATGACATTCCCAATATATGGATATATATATATATATGGAAAGTCATAAAATTCCATGGTTCCAACCCACCATTTCCAGTGTATTTTCCATTGCCATGTTTGATTACCGGAGGGTAAATCCCGGTGCGCAATGTCCACCAGGGTGCCACATGACCATCACCACGGAGCGCGCAGAAGGCGCCGGAACTGCAACTGATTTGCTGGATGTCCTGAGATCAGCCGGACAAACAAACAAATGTGGAAAACATATGTATGAAATTAGCATGACAGAAAGAAGGATATGCGCATTTACAACATGATATCTCTACAATGTGAGGCCCCCAAGATAGCTAAGTTGGTTTATAACTCCAATAACTATGGTTTATGGTACTTATAACTATAGTTACTGGGGCTTAAAAACCAACTTATAACTGGGGGGGCCACATTGTATGTAATTATGTCTTAATTAAGTTATTTGAATGCAAAACTCACCCGGTACCCGCGCAAACCAAGACACCGGACTGTTTTACTTGAGCCAAATGTAACATATTGAACTATGTGAAACCACGGGTCAAGCAGTGGGTAAAAGCA
>Ga0126342_10021707_pt1 | contig 10676 bp, 13 predicted proteins | sample Cyp1metagenome_FD_92528 | JGI IMG/M metagenome (GOLD analysis project Ga0126342, IMG submission 92528) | Coral microbial communities from Lord Howe Island, Old Settlement Bay, Australia - Cyphastrea 1 metagenome | ecosystem: Host-associated > Invertebrates > Cnidaria > Coral ...
AGATAGATAGATAGATAGATAGATAAATAGATAGATAGATAGCTAGATAGATAGATAGATACATAGATAGATAGATAGATAGATAGATGGATAGATAGGCAGATGGGGAGATAGATAGATACATAGTTACATTGACAGATGAGATAGATAGATAGATAGATAAATAGATAGATAGATAGATAGATTAGATTAGATTAGATTAGGTTAGATTAGATTAGATTAGACAAGATAGATAAGATAGATAGATAGGTAGATAGATAGATAGATAGAAAGATAGATAGATAGATGGCTAGCTAGATAGATAGATAGATAAATAGATAGATAGATAGCTAGATAGATAGATAGATACATAGATAGATAGATAGATAGATAGATGGATAGATAGGCAGATGAGGAGATAGATAGATACATAGTTACATTGACAGATGAGATAGATAGATAGATAGATAGATTAGATTAGATTAGATTAGGTTAGGTTAGATTAGATTAGATTAGACAAGATAGACAAGATAGATAAGATAGATAGATAGATAGATAGATAGATAGGTAGATAGATAGATAGATAGAAAGATAGATAGATAGATGGCTAGCTAGATAGATAGATAGATAGATAGGTAGCTAGATAGATAGATAGATAGGTAGCTAGATAGATAGATAGACAGACAGACAGACAAACAAACAGAGAGAGAGAGGAGTAGGTAACAGGTAGGTAGGTAGGTAGATAGTCAGAGAAAGAGAGAAAGAAAGAGAGAAAAAGAGGAGACCTCAACCGCCTCAACCACCTGTCGGTCCATCAGTGGATTCGCTCTGCCATCCTTGATTCACAACAACCAACCTCTCCTCTAGGTTTCCTATTTCTGAAACTTCCGTCACCGCCTTGTGCGGTACTACTGGTATGCAAGTAAAGTAAACAACACCCGGTGGAGCTGATTGGCAAATGCAAATACAGCTTGATTGGATTCATATTGATCTTCAACAGCTCTCGCACTTTTGCCTAAACTCAGCACTTTCTCTCACAACTGTGCACGATCAAACTCGAAAACCTGAGGATGACATGAGACCTTCCTGATGCCTTCATCCCGGTGCTCCAACACCAGGCCATTTGGGCAACTCTGCATCATCTTGGATCATCTCATGTCAGCCTACTTTGCCACTTGTCTGGGGTTTCATGCACCGAGGAATGCCGTGCGCATATAGCCTGGCACAAAGTCACAGGAGTCTCCGCGTAATTCTCACTCCGAGAATATATCTACTGCTGGTCAAGTCAAGGGGAAAGAATGCAGTTGCCGCAGCCTACTGTGAGTGGCACCTGTAAGACAAGGCAAGCAAACAGCAAAGGAAAGAGTAAGATTTGACACCAAGCGCAACATGCCGGAAACGACGGTGTAAATGCAGCTGTCAATGTTGTTTTCAGTAGTAGCAGGTCCTGGTAGTAGCGCAACTGTGCACTCGTCGTCGTGATCACCAGGTCAAATCAGCACTTATAAAAGAAATAGGTAGACTTGTAATGACGCATAATGACTTCTATGTTTACTACATTTGTCCCCCTTTGTAAACTTAAGATTACCCTTGACCTTGCAAGCATCATGTCAAAAGCACCCCCTTTTGAAACCGTGAAAAATGAATAATGAAACACCCGGCTTGCTTGTTCATGCTTTTTCTCTTGTGGATTGGGCAGATGCACCCAAGGGCCAAGAGCGAGGTGGTCAATGGAGGACCACGCTTTAATTATAGGATTGGGGCTAGAAGACAGGTCCCTACAAATTGACCCAATTCCTGTAGCCAGGTTCCAGCAAATCATAAAGGATATTAGAAGGGGAATTATATTTGTGCAATTTCGTGAGTAAAATAGGTATGCCCCGTAAAGTTGCTAAATGTTAAATTATTAATACAATATTATAAAATATTATACATATTTTTTTGTCAGGGCTTCGCGAAGGATTTGCCCTACCAATTGGCTTGCATCCTTGTGCAGCAAAGTATTGTTCATGTTGAGTCTCTGTGGAACACGTGAGAATTATAATATTATACATACAATACACATTTATCCAAATTTAGAGGCATTGGTATAGACGCCTCATCCTGGTTTCACAAGAAATTTGCAGAGTCTGTTGATGGCATGCCCAGTGGCTGCTCCTCGCTGAAGAGCTCTTCAAGATTCAGACTCGCCTGTGGGTTGATGGGTTTGTCCAAGCGGGGATAGGCGGGGGCCCTAAATTCCAATGGTTTAAGTAGTATATGTTGTATGTAATCGATTGTAATCGTCCCTTCTGCGGACATCCTGGAATCATGCTAAGATCAACTGAACGAAGCTCCGCTGTGAATGGAAGCAAATTGGAACCACCTGGACCTAATAAGTGATCCTCAAATATCCTCAAGCTTGTCAAGAGGTTGTTTGAATTAGCTCTGACATGCTCTGACCTGCTCTGACCTATTTTACTATCGCATTTCAATGCATTTCAAATGAAACTAGCCAGAGGCCCTTGCAGGCTTGTGTCGCTGTCTGTCATTTCCGAGTATGTAGATACCCCATGTTTAAACAAACACTTATCCCACAGATTCCCATTGACACAACAACAAGTTCCTTTACCACTACTCCAGGCATTGCAAACGGATTGATTCCAACACAATCCACCACCATGAATATCCATGAATTAGCAAGTCAGCTTTCAACAATACCCAAACTCACCGAATACATCGAGAAAAATCTCCGCCAAAACAAATACTATATAGTAAGGAGCAATGACCAACAGTCCATGACATGACGGTCCTGCCTGAGAAGCTGCGCTGTCGGGGGCTTTTGCTGTGTCTTTGGCTTTCGGATCCTTGGGCAAACCAATCAACAAAACGCTCCCAGGCAAAGCAAGCTTGAACAGGTTCAGGAAGATCGTGTAAACACGGAGGCTCTCCACCATGTCAGCCACCTAATTACTCTGGCCAAACATGCATCTGAGAAAAAGCTGGAGCTCTACTCTCATGAAGATCTGGCATAAAACGTCTCAATGCCCGCATTCCGCGTATGATTTGATGCCCCTGCGGGGTGCGCATCTGGCCTTCTTTCAATGCTGTCCGAACCCGAGACCGGGTCTCTGACAACACTTCTCTCTGGCTGAATGCCCATGGACATTAGCAAGCCTTCCAAACGAACTCGCGAAGGGCCTCGGGGCTAGCCGACAATGCTCTGCTTCTCTGTTCAGCAATTGCTTGTTGGTGAATGAATCACAGAAAAGGCTCTCGGGCTACATCGCAATCACATTGGCGTGTCTAGACATGGTTTGAAGACATCCCCTTTTTTTCCCATGTCAAAATAGTTCAACAACAAACAGCTAAAAAACTTCAAAAGAGTCGCAACCATATATTCTAAGACATTGTGGCCAGCTTCTGGAAGTTGCTAGAAGCAAGGCAGAAGCAAATGAAGCTCGTAATATTCAGGGGTCGTTGCTGCACCCTTGCACTAGAGAACAATGATCCGAACCAGTTGAATGTGCTTCATCACAATATAATATAACTTCATAATATCATTCTCAGGAGAGAGCAACTTGTGACATAATAATACATCATATGTCAGATGCGGCGTCACGCGTTGGGATCATTTTTCATTTTCTCCGCTGTCACACAAATCCGATTTGGCGAAGCACTCTTTTGAAAACATTCTTTGCGAGCTCAACATACACCGTGCAACAGCAGAGGTCCAGACTGGCTAAGCCCTTGGTGTTGGACTCGTTCCTGGGCCCAGAAACAATCGAAAAAAACAACAGGGAGGTCAAACCCCGTTTTGGGCTCCTTCAAAACATAGAAAGCAAGAACGGCATTGTGTTAAAATATGTTGAAATAGTTTCTTCATGTTTCTTCTGCATCAAGGGCTGAGCACTCAACGGCGCAAGAAATTCCAAGGTCCTGGCACAGCTTTGTGACACAATCTGCGGGATGGGTCAACTCAACTTCTTTACATGAAAAAGAACAGCCTACGCAAAAAGCAAATTAAGCAAAGCTTGGATCCACGGGAGCCAAACCAAGCGGCCAAGCCAAGCCTGCAGCCTTCAACCTCGCATTTCTTTTTCCGTCTTTCGACACACACATTGGCTTTCACACCGATCCTTTGCGCCACGTCCACCACGGAAAGTGCCAGTTTCGTTAGCCTGGAAACTGCATGCAATTGCAGTATCAGGCGATCGCGGAATCAATGGCATGTGTAACTTGTGCTCTTCACTCTCTGCTGCTAGTGAGTGCTGCTACTTGTACATAAGCATACATAAGCCATTCCTAGAACTGACACCGCGACGTACCATTCCTCAAAACCATGCACAACATTGCACAACTATCTTCACACCATTGCAGCAAGTCCTGATGGCCACATGCTATTATTTGACCTCTATTCAATAGGAAATGACAACGCCGCGCTTCTGTCCAGCCTCTTTGGCATGACAGCGTGATTCTTTGCAAAATCATGGGCATGCCTCATAAGATTGCTGCACTTGCTCCGGGGACATGACGCACTTGGGAGACAAGAAGGACACTGCTCTTTCTGTCTGCCAATGTCAACGGAGAAATTTGCTGAGCCACTGTTTAGTTGAGCTGACCGACCCCTACAGAGGCCCTACAGAACTCCTCCACAAGCACAAGTTGCAACACTGTGCCTTCACAAACCATCTGGCATATTGCAGCCCAGCCACTTTACAAAAACATGGCGCTGACTGGAACCTTGGCAGATTTCCCAGAAGGAACACAGGCCTAAAAATTTCAAGTGGTGCATGTTGATGCCATGTAATCAATTGACCACACCCTACTGTGACCGGCTTTCATCAGAATTACGTTTTTCTCGTATTTGCGTTCGTTTTACCAGAGCTGGATTCTGATGCTTCCCACCTTGTTGGCTACCCATGCCTGCAGCTGCCCCCCTGGGTGGCGAACCGCTAGTGAAGCGTAATTTATTTCCCAAGGCTTCATTGTCTTGGCCAAGACCTGCCAAGTCGCTGTCAAGTTGCCTCATCCGTCAAAGTATGTCAAAGTAGTCCTGTTAGCCCTGTGGATGAATATCTATATCCATATGCACACCGTACCTGCAGAATATTATGCTCTATATATTTTTTTATTATTTATATACATGTATATGCCGTGAGCAATTGGACAATTTTTGTGGGCCGGTTTCGAGTCCGCCGGGATGTATATGGTGCATGCTGCATACAAACATACGCAGACTATGTCATATTATATTATAGAGATACTGTGCACCTGTGTGCGCATATAACTTGTAATTATATATGCTTCTGCTGCATCAATACGAACCAGCCATTTCAGAACAATAATGCTGTACCAGTGCAATGTTGTAGAAAATAAATGGAAATGACCCAATCATGTGCACAATCGATGCTGTTGCTGCATGTTGTGAGCACCAAGACGCCCTAGCTACCGACGCAGCAACAGAAGTGAGGAACTAGAGATTGAAAAATGTTTAAAATACTGTAAAATGCTCAAAGAATTGAGCCTATATTTGATGATTCTGATGCTGAGGCCTGCTAAGGCAAGAAAGAAACTCTACAGGAGGGAGGTGAGCTCAAAAATGGCACAATTCAGAAAGTCAAATAGCCAGAATAGCCAGGATAGATCAGGATAGCGGGTAGCTGTCATCATGGTCATCATTCCAAAATATCGCCCAGTCAAAAAGCATGTGGCTGTATTCATGAAGCTTTGATGTGGTGTGGATTCCTCTTGTTCTCCTCTTAGTGCTCACTGGCCCAGCCTTTCAGCCAGGCTTTGAAGAGATTTCGCAGCATGATTGGCCTCAGAACTCAAAGTTATCCTCCCTGTCCAAATATTAAATAATGATTGAATCTTGAATAATCGTGACAAATCAAATCAACTGACCAAGACCGGCCACATCTGATGGATCTGATTGCCTGAAAATACTGTGATGATCTGTGGGGACTACTGTGGATGACTCAACGTCCCACCGCGGAGTTCTATGCCAACCAATCCAGGACAAACTCTGAGCCGAGCTCGTTGAACTCTGAATGGTCTCCAAGTTTGGGGCTCACTCAGGGCACCCGCATCGAAGTGCCAGCGGGAGTCGAAGGAACGCATCACTGCACGGGCGTATTTTAGATGGTCCTCTAAGGATTGATGGCCGACAGAAATCCCGAGACCAAAGTAATATAATGTTTCATCCTGTTTAGTGTGGTGGGTCGCTTTTGTAGATTTTTTTGTTGAAATAATTCAGACCCAGGGAAATTGATTGGGTGGGTCGGTTTTGTATTTTTTGGTATTTTTTTTCATTTTTTAAAAATTATGTTATTTGTTTAAATTGTTTTAAATTATTTTTTAAAATTGTTGTGTAATTTATTTTATTTTTATGGTTTTTTCAAATAATAAATTAATGTTTGGTTTTTTTGTTAAATATTCTTTGTTTTTTGTCATGAACAATATTGGTCCTAAATAATATGTTTGTTGTGGTGGTCCTCTATTGTGTCCAACTGTTGTCTGAAGAATTGTTTATTTCATTTTTTCAGTTTTTTTCATGAGCAATATTGATCCTAAATAATATGTTTGTTGTGGTGGTCCTCTATTGTGTCCAACTGTTGTCTGAAGATGTTTTTATTTAATTTTTTCAATTTTTTCATGAACAATATTGATCCCAAATAATATGTTTGTTGTGGTGGTCCTCTATTGTGTCCAACTGTTGTTTGAAGATGTTTTTATTTCAGTTTTTCATTTTTTTTCATGAACAATATTGATCCTAAAACATGTTTGTTGTGGTGGTCCTCTATTGTGTCCAACTGTTGTCTGAAGAATTATTTATTTCAATTTTTCAGTTTTTTTTTCATGAGCAATACTGATCCTAAATAATATAATTGTTGTGGTGGTCCTCTATTGTGTCCAGTTTTTTTTTGGAAGTAAAAAAAATCCAAAATCATTATCTCCTTTCCTTTTTCTTTCCTTTGCGAATACTTTTCTCTTTCTTTTTATTAGCTCCATTCTTTTTGAATTCTCAAAATGTTTAATTTCCCAAAATATAGGATGCCATATTAAAACCCAATTTAAAAACAGCACCCAAACAATTTTCCAAGGGAGTAGTCCATGAGCAACCTTGATCCTCAATAGTGTGTTTGTTGTGGTGGTCCTCTATTGTGTCCAGTTTTTTTTTGGAAGTAAAATGTTTCCAAAATCATTCTCTCCTTTCCTTTTCCTTTCCTTTGCTATAGCTTTTGTTTCTTACTTAGTTCAATTCTCCTGGCATCCTCTCCTTGGTTTCTATGGCGTTTCTATGGGATTTTGACCAAAATTTCTATGGAAATTCTATGTAATTTCTATGTTGTTTCTATGATATTCTATTGTGTGTCTAAAGGTGTGTCTATGGTAGTTCTATGGGATTCCTATGGGGTTTCAAAAGGATGTCTATGGGATTTCCTTTGGATTCCTATGGTGTTTCTGTGGTATTTCTATGGGATTTTTTTGGGATGTGCATGGTATTTCTTTTGGATTTCTATGATATTTCTATGAGGGTTTCATTGAGAATTCTATGGGGTGTCCATGAAGTTTCTTTGAAACTTCTATGGTGGTTCTATGGTATTTCTATGGGATTTCTATTGGATTCCTTAAGGTTTCCATGGTATGTCTATGATATTTCTCTGGGACTACTATGGGATTTCTATGGGGTGTCAATGGTATTTCTATGGGATTTCCATTGGATTCCTAAGGGATTGTCATGATGTTTCTATGATATTTCTAGAATATTTCTATAGGATTTCTGAAGGGGTGCTATGGGAATTCAATGGTATTCTTATGGGATTCCCATTGGGTTCCTGTGAGATTTCTATGGTATTTCTATGATGTTTCTATGGGATTACTATGGGATTCCTGAAGGAATTCTATGAGATTCTGATGGATTTCTGTGAGATTCCTATGGCAGTTCCATGATATTTCTATGAAATTTCTATGTATGGGATTACTATGGGATGTCAATTGAAAGTAAGTTGAAATCAATTGAAAATAGTTAAATTCAAACTAAATTGAAATCAAATGACAATCCATTGAAAGTAAGTTGACATCAATTGAAAATCAATTGAACGTAAACTGAAGTCAATTGAAAGTACGTTGATATCAATTGAAAATCAATTGCACGTAAATTGAAGTCAATTGAAAGTAAGTTGATATCAATTGAAAATCAATTGAAAGTAAATTGAAAATCAGTTGAAAGCAAATTGAAAATCAATTGAAATCAATTGAGCATAAATTGAAATCAATTGAAAATCAATTGAAAGTAAATTGAAATCAATTGAAAGTCAATTGAACGTAAATTGAACATAGAAAAAAATCTATTGAAAGTAAATTGAAATCAATTGAAAGTAAATTGAAAATCAGTTGAAAGTAAATTGAAAATCAATTCAAAGTAATTAAATTGAAATCAATCGAAAGTGAATTGAAATCAATTGAAAATCAATTGAAAGTCAATTGAAAACAATTGAACATAAATTGAAATCAATTGAAATCTATCAATTTTTTTGATCACAAATTATTCAGACCCGTGCGCTTGAAAATTTCCACACTAAAGAGACTCAAAGAATTGTTTAGGGGGGACCCCTCACACTAATCAGGATCAAACATTAAGTATATAAAAGTATTCGCGAGTCCAAAGTGCTTCCGTTTGAACTTGCAAAGCCAACTTCCAACTTCTACCCTACCTTGATCCAGATCGGGGTCGCTCCTTCTGCTTATCCAAACTGTGTCGTGTTGGTAGTTATAGCGTGTTCTATGCAGGTCCTTGATAACAATGCTCATGGGCATTGTAAAAGGATCTTGGCCGCTCAAAGCAGTTGCCTGCGGCAGAGGTTCTGGTCCCATCAGGACCCCTTCGAGGAATACATGAATACGAGGCTGCTCGCTAGACACACATCTCAATTTTTGGCTATCGGGATATGCATGGGATTTACAGGTACGAGACCCAAGAGCGAAAGGACGATCATGTCGTTTTCAACCACACCAGCAACCTTTACTATCCTTTGCTGGTCTGTTCAATTAATTAGTAGCCCTGGACAGCCTCGACCCTAAGAGGCTTTGGCTAATTTGCTGGCTCCAACTGGGCTCACCATCACCACAGCATCTGCTGCACAGCCGAAGAGTACGCCAAAAAGGATTAAACGGCACAAGCGTAGATCCTCGGAGTGCCAACTCCGGAGAAATCATATAGTGAGGAGTGACCTGGAATGACCATGAATGACGTGGATATCCTTGTAATCTTACCTGAAGTGTGTAGAACAGAAACATGAACACATGACGCAAGATCCACGGGGCCACATATTCCAAGTATGTAGATTAAATGTTTCAATGATAGCAAATAATTTGAGATTGCTAGTGTGCCGAATCAACTCGCCAAAACCATAGAAGAACCATATGATACACTGAAAATCACTGAGGCAAACCCAGTTGCCAGTTCTGCCATTTCGTTGTTTCATCATTTCTTCTCTGTGGCCAACACAAGGGGAAGGGAGATGGCCATGCGACCCAGCACAGTGATGCGAGCGGTTTCATCCTGGCGCCAAAGTGCCGCTCAAAGGAGCTTGGCTATGCAGGGAACCTTTGCAAATATACTGAATATACTGCATGCTGCGCACATCTGTACATTTCAATACATGTTATATAATTGTTATATCACCTTATGATGCTTTATGATGCTTTATGTTAATGTGTACAGTATGGAAGTTGGAAAGCAAACTGGAAGATGGTTCGAAGCTCTGAGACTTACACGTCTCATTCTGCTTTGCGGTGCGGCCAAGTTGCTCGCTTTGTGGTCAGCGCCCCCAGCTCTGCCAATGTGCCGACCTCACGAGTCAAATCACGAAATAGCATGAATTCTCACAAATGCCCAGCTGAGTCGCAGACAGCTTCCTCCAGCCGTTCCATTGGAGGGGGTTGTACCTCCAAATGCACTCCATGGTGCTGCCATTATGCTTCATCTGGCAGGTACAACTTTAAAATGGTTCTCGCCTCTCTCAGGCCTCCAGAATCCCAAACGAAACATATCAAACTTCTTCATGCAGAGTTTAGATTCTAGGCAAGTCCAATCTTGAGGATAGCTCGATCTCATATAATTAATCTCATATCATATCATGACCAGCTACAGCTACAGCTTTTCAAACAGGGATACCAACTTGGAACTGTTTGAGTTTACTCAGCGCATCTTTGCAAAGAGTATCATCAAAGAGCAGTTTATATGTCATGACTGAGCTGTACCAACCCATGTCCTCTTTATAAAGTTAACCTGAGAAGGGGGGAACGAAAGCCAGCATCCCATCTACCCCTATTTTCCACCATACTTTTCACCCAAAGACTCTTCAATACATTTCACCCATATACTTTTCACCCAGAGATTCTTCACCCAGAAACTCTTCTTGCACATACTTTTCACCCAAATACTTTTCACGAAGAGACTCTTCACCCAGAATATTTGCTTGCACATACATTTCACCCAGAGATTCTTCACCCAGAAACTCTTCTTGCACAGACTTTTCACCCAGAGACTCTTCACCCAGAAACTCTTCTTGCACATACGTTTCACCCATATACTTTTTACCCAGAGACTCTTCACCCAGAAACTCTTCTTGCACATACTTTTCACCCATATACTTTTTACCCACAGACTCTTCACCCAGAAACTCTTCTTGCACATACTTTTCACCCAT
>Ga0126342_10021708_pt1 | contig 10675 bp, 11 predicted proteins | sample Cyp1metagenome_FD_92528 | JGI IMG/M metagenome (GOLD analysis project Ga0126342, IMG submission 92528) | Coral microbial communities from Lord Howe Island, Old Settlement Bay, Australia - Cyphastrea 1 metagenome | ecosystem: Host-associated > Invertebrates > Cnidaria > Coral ...
CAACTATCAGCTTCAACTATGAACTATGCACTGGCAGCTTCAGCTTTGAACTATCAACTGTCAGCTTCAACTATGAACTATCAACTGTCAGCTTCAACTATGAACTATCAACAGTTAGCTTCAGCTATGAACTATCAACTATCAGCTTCAACTATGAACTATCAGCTTCAACTATGAACTATCAACTGTCAGCTTCAACTATGAATTATCAACTGTCAGCTGGAACTATGAACTATCAGCTGCAACTATGAAGCTTCAACTATGAACTATTATCAACTGTCAGCTTCAACTATGAACTATTATCAACTGTCAGCTTCAGCTATGAACTATCAACAGTTAGCTTCAACTATGAACTATCAACTGCCAGCTTCAACTATGAACTATCAACTATCAGATATGAACTATCAACTGTCAGCTTCAACTATGAACTATCAACTGCCAGCTTCAACTATGGACTATCAACTGCCAGCTTCAACTATGAACTATCAACTGTCAGCTTCAACTATGAAGTATCAACTATCAGCTTCAACTATGAACTATCAACTGCCAACTTAAACTATGAACTATCAACTGTCAGCTGAAACTATGAACTATCAACTATCAGCTTCAACTTTCATCTATCAACTATCAGCTTCAACTATGAACTATCAACTGTCAGCTTCAACTATGAACTATCAACTGTCAACTTCAACTAGGAACTATTAACTGTCTGCTTCTTGCTTTGAACTATCAACTATCAGCTTCAACTATGAACTATCAACTATCAGATATGAACTATCAACTGTCAGCTTCAACTATGAACTATCAACTGTCAGCTTCAACTATGAACTATCAACTGCCAGCTTCAACTATGAACTATCAACTGTCAGCTTCAACTATGAAGTATCAACTATCAGCTTCAACTATGAACTATCAACTGTCAACTTAAACTATGAACTATCAACTGTCAGCTTCAGCTATGAACTACAGCTTCAACTATGAACTATCAACTGTCAGCTTCAACTATGATCTATCAACTGTCAGCTGCAGCTATGAACTATCAACTATCAGCTTCAACTATGAACTATCAACTGTCAGCTTCAACTATGAACTATCAACTATCAGATATGAACTATCAACTGTCAGCTTCAACTATGAACTATCAACTGTCAGCTTCAGCTATGAACTAGTATCAACTGTCAGCTTCAACTATGAACTATTATCAACTGTCAGCTTCAGCTATGAACTACAGCTTCAACTATGAACTATCAACTGTCAGCTTCAACTATGATCTATCAACTGTCAGCTTCAGCTATGAACTATCAACTATCAGCTTCAACTATGAACTATCAACTGTCAGCTTCAACTATGAACTATCAACTGTCAGCTTCAACTATGAACTATCAACTGTCAGCTTCAACTATGAACTATCAACTGCCAGCTTCAACTATGAACTATTAACTGTCAGCTTCCTCCAGGAACTATCAGCTATGGACGGATCATAAACCAACTGTATAAATGTCCATTGCCATTTCCCGAAGAAATCCTTCTTCTGTTCCAAAACTCGGCTTCAGGTGAAGAACACCTTCATTGAGGTCACCGACGGCGGCAGCCGGGACTTTCAAGGCATGTCTGATCGTTTTCCCAGCCCAGATCTGGGAATTGATGTGCCTAATCTGACATGTTCAAACTAGTTGATACGTGTTGATACTAGTTGGTGGTTTTTCTTACGCTCAATTATAGATGTGTTTGTGTGATCGCCACTAGCTGGTCTACACGACCAGCGTCTTAACATCCATCGAACGATTAAACTGTCCGCTGGTGACAGTTTAACAGGGCCATGCTCAACACAAGGCAATGTGATGACCATTATAATTCAGCATATATATATATATATAATATGTATATTTGTTACATAGCAAAATAAATACATAAATAAACAAATAATGAAACAAGTAAATAAACAAATAAATAGATAAACATTATATAATACATACATGTGGTGTACATATGGTAATTCTCTCCCAAGCATGAACTGGGCTGAGGGCACATATCCAAAAACGAGCCACGAGCCACTACATGAATGGGATCAAAAATCATGGTCTACGGTCTGGCAAATTTGTCAAGTTTATTTGATAACTTTAGTCACGATCTATAATCTACAAGACATTTGAACAAGTGATGATTAGCATTGATTAGTTTATCTTTGATATGATCTCTTTGAGTTCTTGCTTGGGCACCTAACCACCGTTGGCCGTTGCCGGTCCTGACCCGCAGGTCTCCGTCGTTCGCGCTCCGTGCCCCATTTTTAGGACAGAGTCCCGACTGTGGTCGTGGCAAGATTTGCACTTTGGTTTTGCGATTGTGCGATTTTACTTTCTATCCTTTTACAGGGATGATGATATAGAACTTGAAGGCATATGAAGCTGGGAAAACAAGAGTTCAAGAGGCAACTTGCCACAACCGAAAGGTGAGCAGGTGGTACAGAAGCCACAGAGCTGTTGAGAACAGGGTTTCACCGTTTCACCCATTTTCACCCAAACGAGACAACAAACACAGAAAATGCAGTGGCAAAAACTCATTGAAGCGGTGATTGTTTTGATGGACGGCTTTTTGACGCAAGCGCCGTCATCATTGTGATTTTTGCCCATCTTTGATGACAAAGGGAAAATAGATGGAAAATCGGAGGTAAATCAGGAAAATTTGTAGAAAATATATGGAGAATGGTTTTGTTGGTGTTCAACCTGACAATCAGCAGGAAAAGACACCGTAAAGCAAGAATTTAGTCAGAAGTTGAACTAGACTAGTTGCATTATGTGTGGAAAGGAAATCCCAATGGTGTGGAAATGAAATCCAAAGGGGTTGGAAAGAAATTCCAGAAATGTGGGAAACAAACCCGAAAGGTTTTGAGGGAGGGCTTGGACACCAAAATCAGAACTTTTTGAAAGCAAATCCACAGGACACTGAAAACACAAACAATAAGTTTGACATGAAAGCCAAAACGTTTGGACCGAAAGCTGAAGTGCCAAAGCTACGAAAGCATTGTTTCTGTTCAAGTACCTGCGAGATGAAGTTTTCAGATAATGTGTTCTTCATGTTTGGCTTCAAATGCTGGACAGTGCACGTGTATATGAAGTCAAATGTCCGACATCAAGCCAGATGGCAGGCAGTCCAGCTTCTTAAAGTCAGGTCAGTATGCAAAATCAAGACTGTGGAACAAGTGCAATCACAAGCAACAAACTTGCTAAAACTGACAAATTATATTCAAGAGACACTCTTTGGTATTGAAACTGTTGGGGGGTTTGCATCAGGGACGCGTATGAGATGCCACATGCACACATGTATACCTGCAACCTCGTGGGTTGCTTAATTTCTGTGCCTGATTGGAATGACAAAAAATTGTGTTCCTTCCGTGAAAAACAGTTCCTTTCATCAAAAACAGCCGTTTCAGGTTCGGCACATGTAAAAGTGTCGTTTCATTTCTTGGCTCAATACCAATCGAAACCTCTTGAATGAATATTCAACAAACAATCAAACATACCAGTTGGAATGATCAACACAGTGGGAAGTTGATTTGAAAGACAACCACCAGAGAATTGCAGCATTTTCAACCGTCAACCATCATCAACTGCAATCTTTCAGCACCCTCAGCTGTTGGAGCACAGATGGCTCACATCAGGCCAGACCCTTAGAACTTTGAGATTTCCATCGGCGATGCAATGCCTTGGATTTCATCAAGACAAGTTTAATCAAGTTTAATCGTCCTTTGAAACTTTCGCGTTGAAACTTTCCGGGACAACCTACATACTTTTCCGATCACGTCTTCATTCATTCCACATCCCCAAATGAGCATGTTCAGAAAGTACTCAGTATCACTGTTTTGAAGCATTCGGTAAATGTCAACTTTGGAATGGGCCAGCATGTGAGACTTCGACTTCATAGCGAACCCAGTGAATTGGAACTGGTTCATGGACAGGAAAGCACATGCGTTGTAGCCCTGAAGAAAACTGTGGTTGTTTTGGTGCACAGCCGCAATGCAATGCCGGCGCAGCCACAAGCCATGTCCATAGATCAATCTCAAAAAGGTTCTGGCTGACATAGCTGTGTTCTTGATGTAGCGAAGCAAAACCAAATGCCCTGGACTAATGGGGTCAATCAACAGGCCTGTAGTCAAGACAGCAATCCAAGCCAAAAGGTGGGAAGTGTCGCTTCCCTTTGAACTCGAAGCAATCCCAAGAAGGAGCATTGAAAAATGCGGCACTAAATGAACGAAGGCCAGGGCTTCGTCCAGCAGTGTGGCCAAACAAATGAAAATGGCAGTAGGCACGATGCAGTACTTGTTCACGTCCATTGGGCTGCCCCGCCTCATTGAAGTAGTTCAGTTTGCACAGCAGCATGATCACACTGCCCACAAAGATGCCCACAAAGTCCCTCAAGATGCCGACTTTTGTGTTGTGGAAGATATCTCGACGAAACACTCTTTCCACTGGAATGGATTGGTCATGGTTGTCATCATCATTGGGTCCTTCAGTTTCGAAAGGTATCAAGCAAGAACTGGTTGGACATCAAAAGGTCTCTCAGAATAGATCGTTTGCGCCCAGGTTGGACAATGCGATGCATCCTCAAAAGGGAGATCTGCTGTACCAGCCAGGCACTCATGGCACGTGTGGGCATTGATGGCCAGCTGTTTGTTGAAACATCTCTTCAAGAAACCAACTTTATCGACGAACCATTTCAAGTCACCCTTGAGTCCAGTGATGGCAGCGAACCAGCGCTCACCGTTTGGTAGGGTACTCCCTTCCTCAAACAATGAGATGAAATCCCTGGTGACTTCCACCATGATGGTGTCCAACAGTGGTGTTTCTTTCCTTGGGATAACAGCCACCACATACTTTGTCAAGAAGCTATGTTTTTTCATGTTGGTGGTTTGGTAAGAACATAGACTTGATGGTGGCGGGGACCCTGTGGTGCCCGGAGGAAGGCAAAACCTCTTGGCTGTATCAGTGCTGATGGTGCATTCAGAGCAGGCGCAAAGATTTCGTTTCCGTCCCATGTTGTCGTCAGTTCCCAAACCAATGTTGGTTTTCTATCATCAGCACTGCCGTGTTGGACTTTTTAAGCCCACGACCTTCATCACCACGAAAACTCAAACAAATGGTGTTTTCCAGAGAGCGGCTGTCATGATTTCCACCAAACAAACGATGCAAAGGGTGTTCTTTGGCATAAGCTTTCCAGAATGATTTCAAGTAAGCACGGCCATCATCTTTGTTTTGGCACCCACCGAGTACCAATTCCGGAGCTTTTTCCAGCAAAAACTTTACCCAAGCTTTAGGGCTCAAGAAAGGAACCGGTACAGGGGCACCATCCACCATGTGATCTACGTAAGACATTGGTACCTTCGATGCAAGCCCCCATTTTGCTACAAATGCATGAGCATCTCTGGGCGCATTCTTTCTGCATGTGGCCTGGGCTAGGCCTGGGCAGACTTCTTTCCGAGCTTCTCCAGCAAAATGATGCAGTGTGGCAGCTGGGGCCCCAGGGCTGGAGATGGCAGAGTGTGGAAAAAACAGCAGGGATGGTATCATCACTGGCTTTGTCATGTTTTATCAATGGGCTGCGGCCTTCCCATAAGTGAAAGAGACTGGGGTCTAGGCCCCATCAGCCAAGACCTCTGCATAATTGAAAGAGCACTCACCTGGTTGGTGATCTTGACATTTCTGTTCACCTGGCATGATGAAATCTAAGCACCATTTGTTGAGAGAAAATAACAATGAAAATGGTTCTGGATCAGCGCTATAGTTTTCTCTTCTCGCTTTCGATTGCTCTCTTGATTGAACATGTTTCCCACATGTTGCGTTTAATTTGCCACTTGGTCGCCTTGGACCTTTTCGCACACCCCATTGCAAAGGTATACCAACAGAGTGCTGGAAAGAATGAATTCAAAGAGACTTTGTTTTGGCTCCCCTAATGAGTTCCAACTATTTTGTTCAGTGGGTAGCGCAACATCTTGGCAACCAGTCACACACACGTTTGGACCTAGCAAACGCGCGGAGTGAACACACTCAGAAAATATCAGCCAACCCAATCACTTTCTCGGTCTCTTAGAGACAGGTGGGCTGCTTTGTTCCGCCTTTGCTTTTGACTTAGGTCGTTTCTTGGGCTCAACTTTGGCCTTCGCTTTCGCCTTTGCCTTGCCCTTGGCGGTGGGCACGACTGCCTTCGGAGTAAAGGGCCTGGTAGCGGTGGAAAGCACAAGTGTTGACTGGTTTGAGCTGAATTGCACTTCATTCCATTGTCAAGACATCAACATGGTAGAATGTCGTGTTCGGGGCTTTGTCCAACTAGCACACTTGCAGACACACCTGAGGGCCAGTCTTGATACAAATCGCTTTGCAAAGGCCTCGGGTATCATCTTCATCCCTCAAGGTTGAATTGAGAATCATCACAAAAGTTCAAAAATAGATTTGCGAAGATGACTACTACTACTACTACTACCTCATTTGTTTGTATCAGGTATCATTTAATCAAAACCATTCAATCATAGACATTGGGCTTGCCACTGAGTGGCTTCTGCGTATAGCCCTGGATCACCCCTTTGGTATAGAGATTGCTCAGTTCGTTCTGCTTGGTCTCGAGGTCCGACACAGATGAAGAAAGCGCGGTGGCCAACCTTGGAGGGTTGATCGCTTCCACGAAGTTGCGATTCAAGTCATTAAGGGCCAATCACCAATATCATTTATAAATCAAACATGTCTGATGCATATCCACCAAAAGTTGTTCAAAGCAACTTCTGTTGAATATTGCTCAGATTAGACCCTTCGCAAACTTGGTCTTCACAGCAGCAATCTTGGCAATTCGTTCCGCCAGCGCATTCCTAATGACAAGGGTGAGCATCCAACCCCCCAAATTTACTCGGAAACATGTAGGGCTGAAAATGCAACATCACTAAGATGCATAACATTGATTACCAATTATGTTTTTATAATATGATATGTTTGTATTGACCATGCTACTTACTGAAGGCTGCGATATGATGAATTCCATGTAAATGCATGTGAGTTTCAAGTATCGCTGGATAGAAGCACTGGGGAGAGCATCTGGTTCCAATTCGGGGACCTGCAGCTTTTTTTGCTTTTTCTCTTCCTCCTCATCCGACTTGGTGAGATCAAGAGTGGTTGTCATCGCCTGCGGGGAGGAGTAGTTGGCTAACATGTAATCCATGCATACCTGTGCCCCCAAATCTTAAGTATATAGATTTAAATATACCAACTTAGGTGGAGAACTTAGGTGGAGACCTCATCAACAATTCATAGAATAGGGCCTCAAGTTTTCATGATATTACCGCACCTGGTTCAACTTCATCCCCAAGCAAGCTTTCCGGGGCAAGAGCGATACCCTTCAGCCCGCCCTTTTCATGGAGCAGGCCACCCTTAGTGACGCCGGCTTTGGATTCTTTCCTAAGATGCGAATCAATGCTGAGTTGAAAAGTACTTTACTTTCTAGACCTTCTTGCCTTTGAGATTCACCCCAGTAACTTAAATATCAACCAGAATCCCAAGCTGTTGGGTTGAAATAGCCGCAGCATCCCGATAGTTTTGCAAACGCTTTAGATAATTATAGATAATTTTAGTACCACTGACTTGCTTGATATGGTACTTGGATGGGTTACCTTTGAAACACCAGCGATCTATATATTGCAGCAAGAAAACTCATGGGAACCTTTGACAGCCAGCTCAACGTAGTAGAGCGTGATTTTCTCATAGGTATCCTTCCTGGAGGCGACCAAGCTGCCCCATAATTCACATGTATTATTTCAATAACACGTTTTAACTTTAAGCTGCCTTTGTGTGGGTTCAAACTTGGGCTGGTCAGTCCAAACGACATCCAAGGTCCTGAGTAGCTTCTTGGGCTGCGTTCGGCAATGCTTCTTGATTGCAGCAATGCGCTGCCTGGGCGGAGCTTGACTATCCGGGTGAAGGCTCAACCAAAATTGAGAAAGAATCATTTGAGTTTCTCCTCAAAGGTTCAAAGGTTTTCTCACCATTTCTCAACGAACTATCCCAAGAGTAGGAATGCCAACAGTTTTTGAGAAGAGGAGCTCACTGAAGCCCTCATCCTCCATTTTTTCACTCCAGAATTCACCTTCCACTGTCACTTTGCAACTGACCATCTCGCTCTGATGATGATGTCAACTTCAGCGACAAATGTCTCCTAAGTAGGATGTGGAAACTGCAGTGCTTTATTGTTCGTGGACTTTTGAGGGCCCAACATCCAATACGATACCATAGGATACCCAAACATGATATAATATACTTATCATTTCATGGGACAGCTATGTAATACACACCGATGTACTATGAAAACTAAACCTTATCGAATTTAATCCCAAGAATCTGCATCGTAACCACATTGCCGGAAAATATCTTCAAGAAGCTTCTTTTTGGGCCCCTTGCTGTGCCAATCTTGCTAAATCTCATCCGATACTTTCCGGCTACCATCTGCACGTGGAGTGAAAATTCTCTTAGCACGGGATCGAATGGCATCCCGAGACAAGGAATGTTCCCCCAATTGTGGTTTGGGGGCAAGGGCATCAGACATGTCAGGGATATCTTCCCACAAAGAATCATCATGTTCATGCTCTGGCATTTCAGGAATAAGAGGCTGCTTACCTACTGTTCCGTTGTCATTCGACACTGGGGTAGTTGGTGAATAGCCAGGTGATTGGTCTAGGTCTGGGATAGCTTTCCCCCCACAACCACCAAAGCTGTCAGGAATAGGAGGCACATCCATACCATCAACCTCAGCATCACTGCTAGGGTCAGTAGGTGGCAAAGTTCCTTGCAGGGTCGTTGCTTGTGAGTGTGCTGTTGCCGCCGGCTCTGCTGCAGAGGCAACGGTGCTTGGTGTTGCTGGAGCTCGAGGGCGTGCAACATCTGCCACGTTGAGGCGAGGTGGGGCACCCTTGTCCATGGACAAGTAGTTCTCAAGTTCCTCAGGCACAACAAAAAGTACACTAAGATACAAGATCTAATATACTAAGTTTCAACAACATGGTACGCCCAGTCTATCCAACATGATAAAAATAGAGCCCAGGCTCTGCAAGTTCATTTGCCATTGATGCATCTAGTTCTTCTTTGCATAGGTGGCCATAGTGGGAGTTGATTCGGTTTAGCCCCAACTGCAAAGTCTCGCATGACAAGGCTTTGCTAGGCATCGGTTTGACTTCAGCCATGTTCCACACAAGTGGTTCCCCGGATTGGGTATTGACCCCGCTTAAAGCCGATAGCAAGTGTTCTATGACGATAAACTGAACAGTGCCCCAAGATATTGATTTCCAAACCCCGTGTTGCAACACCATGTAAAACCATACTTGGAAGAGAACAAGATGCAACACCAAACTAACATACGACAAACTCGAAACAGGTTACAACCTCTTTTGGTCCACGTTTGAAGCAGCTACAGCCCGATGGCACAGTGAGCTTTGCTACTCACAATTTGAATTGACATCTTAATTAGCGGACAGTGGTGGGCATAGAGCGAACACCAAACATCAAAATAGTTCAAGGTATTCTAAGGCGTTACTTTTTTTGAACAAACATGTTAGAGTATTGCATTGTTTCTAAAAATATGGTGATTTTACCCGGTCGGGTAAAACCGCCGTTTGGTCGGCAAAAAGCGCCGTTTGGTCGGGTAAAAGCGCCGTTTCAAAAATTGAAAAAAATGGTGTTCCCCCAACAGCCCTGACCCACATCCAACTCAGTTAAATGAGTTCCGTTCAAGCTCAACCGGATCTACATACCCTTCCCATGATTGACCAGGAAATGCATCCCTGAATTGGTCGGGGATTTCAAGAGTTTTGGCCCCCCTCCAGTACGTCACCGTGTCCTTGATTTCTGCAACCTTCCAGGTGGTGCAGGGCGCTGTTGCGATGACAACGTGCAAAGGCTTTGCGGAGACCTGGGCATTGGGCATGATTTTTTGACCATTTGGAGGGTTCCTGTTGCATAGCCCGCACTTCTTGAACAACATGTCAAGCAAAAGTGGCTGGATAAGCCCTTAGTTGGATATGCCGCTTAAAAGATAAAGTCTTTCAGTGGTTTATGATGTATGAATCCTATATGAATCCTTTTCCAAAAAGCAGATACCATGAAAAATGATTACAACAAATATTTCAACCTAGGGTCTGTGTACTCTTTAGGGCCGATGACCCTTTGTAACGCAGTCGGCCAGCTTTGTCATATATAAGTGTCCTGAAACTGGACGCTGATACTCTAAGGACAGGTCACGACTTGGGTGATTCTTACGTCTCCACTCAGAGAGGAAGTGTGAAAGTGATGGACTGAGTTTCAGCCTTTTGCGTTTCAAGCCTTCTTGTTCCTTGCTGTTGTGACTCCTTCTGGCACCGAGGGTAGCGTGGGACAATGAATCCTGCATGCGGATGTTTGAAAAATGCATAATGCTTCAGGCGCGACGCGGCGACCCACATGTTCTTGTGAAGTCTAAAATTTGGACAGCCTAGTGGACTAGCGGCTGACTCTCAATTCCATTTTATTTCTGCTCATCAGTTGGTTCAGCAGTTTCTTGGTCTGAATGCTTGTGCTCCAGTCAGACCTACCATGACACTCACCACAAGCATATGTTGCTGGTAAGTTGTCCATCGGACATCGCTCTTGCCGAAGAAATAGCTCCTTTCAAA
>Ga0126342_10021709_pt1 | contig 10675 bp, 12 predicted proteins | sample Cyp1metagenome_FD_92528 | JGI IMG/M metagenome (GOLD analysis project Ga0126342, IMG submission 92528) | Coral microbial communities from Lord Howe Island, Old Settlement Bay, Australia - Cyphastrea 1 metagenome | ecosystem: Host-associated > Invertebrates > Cnidaria > Coral ...
ATGCATACATACATGCATACATACATGCATACATACATGCATACATACATGCATACATACATGCATACATACATGCATACATACATGCATACATACATGCATACATACATGCATACATACACACATACACACATACATACATACATGCATGCATGCATACATACATACATACATGCATGCATGCATGCATGCATGCATGCATATATATATATATATAAATGTATAACATGATTGCAGACGCCACGGCAGATTCTCCGTTGTGCTGTGACTCTGTAACCTAACTGCTCATCAAAAGGAAGACTAATCGACGGTCCTTTGAGGCTGTGTCACCTTGGCTTGCAGGTAAGAAAGCGCTTCCTTCATGGAAGAACAATTAAGCATATGGTCCTGGTGCTGTGGAGTAGCTTCATTTCCATGTGGAGAAAATTAAGCAATGACGCTATGACTCCTCAAGCCTGGCTTCTTCCATCTTTCTGTTCTTCCCATGGACAGGTCTTGGCCAAGTATCGAGTGGTCTATCTGGGCGTCTTGGAACCTTTGGCAGCCACCAAGTGCCTTTCACGATTCGGCTCAGCCGTGGCACAGCAGTCCCGGGTCTGTGCGAAGGCGAGGAAGCTTCGATTGAACAGGCTTCGTCCAAACATTGGAGATCGCCCAAAATGGCAATTTTCATGGGGAACATTTTGACATGATGATAAACCAATGGTGATCCAGGTGCTGTCGAGTTGGATCTGATGAACCTGAAAGATCTGAAAGCAATGGACTAAAGGTGACTAAAGTGATTCTACAGTCTACAGGTGAAGAAACCGAAAGGTTCCAAAGAAATTCTGCGGTGAGTTTGAGGGTGCACCTGTCTGGCAGGTTTTCGATCAACATGCTTCGAAATCGCCTCCCAGCACTCTGAAACTGGTGTCTCTTGTCACGAAAGGAGCGGTATACTGCGCAGAAACTGATGGATGATGATGGATGTGAATGATGGTGGATGTGATGATGGTGGATGATCGTGGATGACGGTAGATGATGATGGATGATTGTGGTTGTTTGATGTTGTTTCTTCGGCCAGTCCAGAGATGTGGCACCTGCGAGAACTCAGGTATGTGCCTTACGCTTCCAGCTCCTTTGCAGCTCGACATCACTCTCCACTGGACCTGCTGGTTTCCAGGCCCATTGAAAAGAGCCACTTCTTGGCTTACATGGCCTACGTTGCTTGGTCGGGTCTTGCTGCTGTGAATTCTGATCCACTCTTTTTTCCCAGTCTTGGAACTGGCGAATTGATATAATTTGATCTATTTGAAGCCAATTTGTATCTATTTGTTTGATTCTGAGCCTCCAATCCCAGCACAATCCCCAGCAGAGTAGGAACATCTACGAAGCTGTTCTGGTTTAGCATTTTTTGAAGCGGCAGTTTAGGCCTGTGTGGATCATCGAGAACGGCTATTTGACCTTCTGGTGCAGCGCGCAGCATCTGCCAGGCTGGAGGCTCCAGTGGCACTTTCACGCTGCACGGGTTTCCGCTCACGACACAGGTGCGAAGGGGCTGCTGTTGCAATAGGTTGCATTCACAACTTCCATGGATAGCTTTGGGCTGATCCAGCGTGTGGCACGTGGATGTTTCTGTAGGCGCCAGCTTCGCAACCACACACGAAACGTGGCACTGTCCTTCTTGGACGAGGCGGTCGAGCTCTTGAGGCAGGTCACCAATCAAGTGGAAGCATTGTTTGTCCAAAACATAACATTTTGAGTCCAGTGCGCATGCTTCTGGTTGTTTGAAGAATAATCAACACTGGAGATGAGCATGTGGCAGGTGCTTTGACCATGGTTTGATAAGCCCGAAGTGCAACTTGTTTCGGATCAGAAATACACCGCTTTTTTTCGCTGCACTGAAGCGATAACCAGCCTCGGTGACAGGCCCTACAGGTTTGCATTGGTCTTCGAGAACAAGCTAGTTCCAGGACTGGGTGTGCTCACGCTGATCTGCGACAACAATGTATACTTACTATAATTGTCAAGCATGAAAATTTTGGATGAAAAAAGTGTCAGAGTCTGTAAATGCTTTGAACAGTTTTGGGGTACCAAATCAGCAAACGCATACGCCCTCGAGCAGTTTGCCATTGGATCGCCTTGTCCTCGCTGCACATTTTTCACAGGCTGGGTCTTGATGTGTCTTGGGTTGGTGGGAGATGGTGGGACAGGTTATGTGACCGAGAAGATCGTCAATGCTTTCCTGGCTGGCTGCATTCCCATCTACTGGGGATCTAGGCGCGAGAGTCTGTTGGAGAAAAAAAGGTGGAACTTCTGTGGATTTCTTAGTGCTAGGTCTGTATTGGATATCTTCAACCCGGACTCTTTCATCTTTGCCAACGAGATTCAGGCTCTGTTTGTGGCAGATGGTCGAGGTAGATCAGCAGAAATTTTGATGGAGATGGGACCTTGGGAGCTTTGGAAAAGTCATAGGAAAGGTCGCAGAGGAGCTGTGCCGTTTATTTTTTGGGCAGAGGAATAATTGATGACCACTGTTTGGCGTCAGGGCAATTACATAAATAATACATGGCCCGGTATAGAAATGGAGCGACCACAAAATGTTTCAAGTGAAAGATACGAAAGGATTGAATAATGGCGAAATACCTCATGAGAGCTCTCTACTTGTAGAGGCACCTGGCTCCTCGGATTACAACGCTATGGATCCACTGGAGAATCTGGACCGTGTTGCTGACTATGTGGCCTGGCCTTTGCGCAGGACCACGACAAGTCTTTCTTATGGGCTAATACTGAAATGGGGGTTTCCTAAAATCGCGGTACCTCAGATCATCCAAACTTAGATCATTTATCATTTGCGGATCCCCCATTTTAAGAACACCCCCAATGGCTGACTAAGGTCATAACCCTGGCTCAGGATGAAGCTGCCCTAGAGCGCATGGCAAGGGTGCCAGCTCTGGACAAAGGGCGCAACTCGTCAATTTCATCGTCAAATTCATTTTTTTTTCACTGGGAGACGAAGCAGCATCTTTGGAAAGGGCATAATATGCTCGGAAGTGGGTTCTCCAAGCACTATCGGCACTGTTTTTCTGGAGTCTGCAGTTTGATTGCAAGAAGCAATGTAGATCAGTAGCTTGTTTTCATGATCCATGCAACATGAGATGTTTGCACGTAGCTGTGCCATGCTGTTCGTATGTATGAAATGGCATGATATTGTATATTATTGTATGAAGTGATTGTGGAAGTGATTGTGATTGCAACTGATTGTGTCCCGGATCCAAACCAAGCTGGGACCCTGGGACAGGTTTGCACAGCTTCTTCTCCTGGCACAGCAGTGTGCGCAGCGACGCTGGCGTAGCGCTGCCTGAAAGGCTGACGGCTGCGCTGCCTCGACTCCAGCGACAGGTGCTTTGTGCCTCAGGCGTGGCAAAGCCAAGAGGGATTTCAAGGCGGTTCCCGAATGGGAACGGATGGGAAGATAACGACATGTAAAACCAAGGGACAACAACTATTCAATACACTCTGATATATGTTGATCTATTTCATTTGTGAAGTGGCGTTGAGAACAAAGCGAGTGCTGCATTGCCATTTCAAAGGATACTTGATAATAATTGTACAGAAATAGTGGAACCAATAACACGGTACAGGAACACAAGAGCAGGAACACAAGAGGATGAAGTGAAAACAAACAGGATTAAAACTATGCTGCTTGAGCTTTGAGGGCGGGGCCTTGAGTAGTTTGAAGTAGGCTCTGCATTGATGCTACATCGGTCTTCGGCCCTCACTTCGTGGTACTTTTATTTTTGCCTAGATACTGACTGATACTGAAGTCCTTCGGTTGTTCCAACCGAGACTGGACACAGCGAATTGGGTGGCAACAGTCTCTCAACTTCGCTGAGGCTGGCGCATGTGCACAGAAGAGGTGGACTTGGAGTGAGCAAAAAGGGACGGATGCACTGCAGAGTACACATAAAGTTCCAGTCGACTGCCACGTGCGACCTGCATCGACCATGTGGCACTGTTCAGCAGTATTCGGCAGTCTCCAAGGTCAAGTGTGGTATTGGCCTGATTCTTTGCATCTTGACTGAATGGGTGCCTGGCTATACTCATGGAACCACATACTGATGCCAAGATTTGTCTCAAACATAAGTGAGCAGTGAGCAAACACTAAGAGAGCACCACACCAAAAAAGATCAATAAATACTGACAGTCACTGCAACAAATGGTACCCACCACAAAGTGTTTCAAGTCGAGCTTTAATTGAGTCGCAGGTTCTTCTCGCATAATCAGGGATTGAGAATAGAATGATAACGAAATAGGAGTCAGAATGTGGCAAAGCTCGATCAAAGACAGCAGCGTCCCTGGCTGCTGCATCGTGGTTGGCACCAGAAGTAGTTGCCAGAAGAAGCAGCTTGCCCCTGAGGCTTGCTTGGAGTTCAAATGATCTGTGCAAAGCTTGTAGTGATCCAGCCTGCAGTGTCTCTTTGTTTGCAGCGATGGGTGATGGTGGGTGTATTCAATCATACTGGTACATGTACATGCTGTCGCACCAGGTGTGAAAGGTCATTGAAAGGTCATGTGTGAAGTCGAGGATGTTTTTCAAAGTGCGAGAATTCCAAGGATGATATTGTGAACCAAAAAACACGTTTGTTGAGAAGTTGTTGAATGCTTTGGTGGTCTTTGATGGGCCGTGACGACCAGACCCTGAGAAATTCTGGTGATCTTCAATGACCAACGCCACTCGCTTTGCCAATGCCCGCATCAGGACGTGTTGCGTGATGGTGGGGGTCATCTTGGCTGGGCCCGCAATTGCACAGCACTGCTGCCTGCACACTAAGAAACATGCTCGACAAAGAGATCTTTAAGATCTTTAAGATTGAGTTTGACTTCCAAACATTGCGCAGTTTCAGAATGTCTAGCGAATGCCTGGTCGATCTTCTTGTCTCTTCTACTGGCAACGTTCCACACCTCTTCAAATCTGCCAACCACCATCCTTTGCTTCTTAAACCTGTTTTCTTCTGCCTTCTTATCCTCACTGTCTCCGCCCGTTGCTGAGGTCTTTATCCTTCTGTCTGCATTGATCGATGGGAAGCAAGCTGGAGTTGAAATCAAACAAGCTTCAATTGAAGAAGAGTCCTAGGGCCCTAGGGGACCGGATCCCAGCTCGAAGCTGGGCACCGTGATGCACCGCGCTAAATCAGAGACTCTTCATGACTCTTCCTCAATTCGCTGAATGTACAGATCGCTTATGATTGGTCGTTGTGTCTAGACAGCCCTTGCAACTCTGGAAAGCATTTACAAAGATGCACTTTCCATTGCGCATTGCAGAATATAGTCAGAGAGTACTGGTAGCTTGCATAACACGCATTCGGATCAACATAATCCGTCGGAAAAGGATGTGTCCTCTCTCCACTACGTGAGGCAAATCTGAGAATGACATACTGAAACCGATCAAGTTGCAGTGCACTGTATGTTGCATTGTATGTTGCATTGTATGCTCTCGTGGCTCATTTTTGCATGTGCTCAAAAGCGCTGGCTTGAGCACGGGACGGGTGGCGTATTGGCAGCGCTGCCTTCACTGCCATGTGGACAGAGAGCAGCGGGCGTGCAATGAAACTTGGCACCAAATCGAAGGCGAACTCTTAGCGTGCTGCAGCGATCCTGTTTTTTCGCAGCCAATCATTGGATGGTTGTCCTAGAAAATCCCGGAATCCGCCTGGTTGAAGGCTAGGCAAATCATTCCAGATTCCTAAGGATTGCAAGGCTTTGGAGCGATTTGCCTTTCTTGAACAAGGTGGGTCAGACCGCTAGCTGCGGAGGCAAAGGCAGAGGCTTCCTTAGTCAATGCAAAGGTTAATTGAATTCGCCTTTCAAGTCACAGGTATGGCTGTTTCCAAGTGGTATTTTTTTTTTGCGATTTTATACGGGTATATATATATATATATATTAATTATATTATATAATAAATATAAATATATGTATATGATTGTATATGTGTATGTATATATATATATAATACATAATTGAATAGAGTGAATAGGGAAAATTAGGTTCCAAACCATCACGTTTTTTTCTTACCAAAGCCAGATTTGTCAGGTGATGCTGCTTCATGGCCTCTTTGACATCGTGGCCCCAAATCCAATGACGGCTGCGCCGGTGTTTCGTCTTGTGGACCTACAATTCAGGACACTCCACTGCTGAAAGTTGCTGAAAGTTGAGGGTGGCGGGATGGCCGGAAAGACCACCAGGCTAGACACTGAAGAGTAGATAATGGAATGGTAAAATATGGACAACATCCAAGGTATCTCAGAGAAGAAAACACGCGTCACAGCTCTCGTGTTGCTCTACATAAGCATGTTAAGAATTTCGAACCGAAAGCAGGAGCAAAAAGAAACGTGGATGGGCTTGGCTTTTTGCAATGCAGCTCGGCGCGCGTCTGTTGAGTTTGCCAACTTCATCAGCCCAGAACACACTGCAAGCAAGACTGCCAAGAGGGCAGATGCCGTTTCTATCCATTTCTGATTTGTTTGTCCTTGTTCTATTTAAGGCCTCATGGAGCAACATGGCGATCACGTGGTATTGCAATAGATCCCCTACACCATAAATGGGTGGTATAAACCATTCCGAAACGGTAGGTTTACGGCATTGGGTTCCCAACATTACTGTGAGGCTGGGCTGCATGAAAATCCGTAGCGCCTTTGCTGATGAGTTGACGGCCAAGCGCGTGGCCGGTACAGCATATCTGTGGCAGGCAAGGTTTCCCTGACGAAGTCTTGTCATTTTGACCTTCGAAGATGTTCGAAGACGTTCGAAGATGTTCGAAGGTCATTGATGTGTCCGAAAAAAAAGCCAAAGATGTGATCAAATGTGATTTGAGACCTGAGTTCCTCCGCAGCTTGTTACAACTGTTCTATGTGTCAGGCGCTTTCCATTTCGATAGAGGGCTTCTGGCACCAGAGCATTCCACGGCCCACCAAAGTGCGGGGATGCTGCGCTCTCCTGTTCTCGTTGTCAGATTGGCAGTTTTGTGGTCGCATGTGTTGCAATCAATTTCCAGGAAGAGGAATGATGTGTATGAAATGTGACAACGGCATTCATGTTATTTTGTAAAAGATGAAATTGTTGGAACCACCAAGTGGTCTGCGCTCCCCTCCATTTTCGGCAGGTGCTGGGCACTACCATTGCCTTCTGTGTACCTTGGCGTCTTCAAGGAGTAGGACTCGCCAAACTTTGATTTCCATTTCTTTCCGTTTATTTACATTTGCGTGAATTTGAGTGCACCATGTGCTCGAAGTTCGGATCCATTTTGATCCCATATGTTTTGTAAGTGTTTATCTGCTGAGGCAGCGATGTTCGCTTGGTTGCAGCTGCGGCGACCGGAACTGCGGCGACCGGAACTGCCCACACCGCAGACACCGGCACCCACTGCGCCGCCTGAAGAGTTGGTGAAGTCCTGTGGCGAGACAGCATGAGAGAGCAACGCCGTGAGTGGTGAAAGCTGCATAATAAAGCTGCAAGATACTCACCGTTCACCTATGTTCACCTTTTTCTTCGAGACTCAATGAGGATGAGGACCGTTGCTGTTTTCCTGTTTTTCCCGAAGACTTGGTGGAGATCATTCTGCCTAAAACAGTTGAGGAAGTGATGGATGCCAACTATGTGTCACCGCTACCATTAGGGAAGAAGCCGTCCAGAAGAACAAGATGCTTCGCTCCTTCGTCGAAAGTTGTAGCTTGTTGTGTTTTGATGTGCTTTGTTCTTTACTTTTGGAATTGGAACCTTCATTCTCCCGCCCAAAAGATTGTTTTTTCCCATTGTACACTGACTCTGTAGCAGGTTTCTGTTATTTGCGCTTCTTGAACAGTCGTCCCTGTAAAGCAGCAAAAATAAGTGCAAGCCGCGTTTGCAGATGATCCTGTCAAGCATAGGGTGCTGGTATGATGGGCTCTTCACATTTAGTGAATTTAGTGTCCAACCACCGAGGCACGAATTGCATAGACCGTGCCTGCAACACTCTGACATATGATATACTATGATCTCTGTATCGAAAAGGCTCAAGGAACCGAGTTGGTGACTAGTCTGCCTCGGTACGCTCCATATCGATTCTTCATGCCGCTTGGCGGAAAGGCTTTGCACAGACTTGGAAGATTTTGGAACTGCCAGTGTCAAGGTGTGTCAAGGTGTAAGCTACGGACATCATTAGGCACCTCATTTTCAGTCTGCAGTTCTGCGGAGTCTGTTTTTTCAGCGCCCTTGTTCAGGTATTTATAGTCTGGCCTTTTGTTGTGGTTTTGCAGCCGCATGAAGACGCTCACAGCTTTGTCAGTGCAATTCTCAGTTCTCCCCACCTTGGAGAGACATGATTTCTATGTGGTGCATAACTGCATAACCTCCAAGAGAAAGGGTGGGCACCAGGCAATGGTAGAAGGCTTCTGTATGATATCTATGCTTCAGGCCATGTCGACTAGTTACACTATGTTACACTATGTTACACTATGAAGTTACACTATGTTACACTCAATGGTCTGATTGCTTTGAGTATCTTTGAGAATCTTTGAGCTGTGAGGTCCTGCTCTTGGCGCTTTGCGCAGGTGCACGACATCCACAGGTGCAACGCTGTATCGGCCTTCGGTGTTGTTGACCCTGCAGTGCCTGGCAAGCCAGGTGCGACGCCATGGTTGGATGAGCCCAACCAAGGTGCTCCTGTGGCTCCATTTCTTTGAAATCTTTGATGCGTTTTAGGGACTTGAATGCCAAAGTAGACCTCAAGTTCTAATAGGTTCTAATAGGTTCTAGGGATTTCTAGGGATTTCTTGGGATTTCTAGGGATTTCTAGGGTGTAGGCGGGTCCTGAGTGATGACCAGCTATTGTACGTGTTGTTTTGTCCTTTCTTTAGCCAAATTTTTCCCAGAACAACAGGAGAGCTCTGAGAGCTCGAGCTCATCTTTGCAGAGTTCTTCAAGGCGGGGGCGGGGCTCAACGGGCCCCTCCCCAGCAGTAGTTGGATGTCGTTGGTGCTTATGGGATGTCAATTATGGGAGCAACTCAATACCAGTCCTTATCCGGTCATAATTAACCCACACCAAGCCGTCTAACTGCCCACTCTTAGTTGTGGTCTTGGCCGGTGTAGATAGGTGAATCTGCGCAAAGCTATGTATTTGAGCAGCATCACTGAAGTTCCTAATTCAGCCGTCGGCCTTGGGTCTCATGCTGGGATGTTGTTTGCCGTGCTTTCCGGAGCTGGATGCTTTGCAGATGCTTGACCCCATAGGTCGTTCACAACGCTTACCAAAGAGTGACCTCGGCACACAGCAACAAGGGTTCTGAATTGATGTGCTTGACAAACGACTGGTAGTCCAGGTAGCTTAGTCAAAGGATTAGGCTGATTACACCTTTGCTTTTGCCTTTGCCCAGTCTCCCTCGGTAGTATTCTTAAAACGCGTTGTGACTTCTACGGTCCATTGAAACATCCAACCGAGAGTCCGAGCCACGAGATCTCCCAGGTACCCTTACTACCACAGTTCAAAGGAGCTTCTTGAGGAGGTGCTGGAACTGGTAGACGGGACCAGCTCAGCTCCTTTGCAGTTCTTGTCTCATCGGCACATGGATTCAGCATGATTCCGCATGATTTCGCATGGTTGTGTCCTTTGCACCGATCAGATCATCACTAAACTTGCCCACATAAAAGTCTTGCAGTTTGCAAGCTTTGCTTTTATTGTGTTCCACCCCATCACCTTCGTGGTAGTGAACTTGCCACATCTGACAAGTTGGTCAAAGAATGTCAAAGATGTTTGTTGCATGCCATTCGTGGTCTCATGTGGTTTCCCAGCCATTCTCAGCCCTCTCTTTTGATCTCTTTTGTTGAATCTGTTCAATTTTGCTGGTTTTAACATGTTTTAAAAGTGTTTGTGAAATTTTCCTTGTGCATCTTGCTGTGTCCAGGCCCGGCGATTGGTGTCTGGCTGCAAATCAGCTGCTTTGAGAACCATCCAAGAGGGAGATGTCTGGGCTCCCTGGACTCAAGTGATGAGTGAGTTCCCATGGTTTTCCTGGCGACTCGAGGTCTCGATGGATGTGGTGCAAATGAACTCGTCCAAGGCTTAGCGGCTTGGCACTTGCCAGCCGTCAGGTTTGAGCCTGAAATGAGAAACCAGAGATGCTCTTCCGTGCTTGAAGTGGGTTGAACAATTGATGGTATGCTTTCATCAACAACAGATCTATTGACATACCATGTACACCCATGTGCCATCTTAGCTAGATTGTTTTGGCAACTCCCTGGTCCCAAGCTAGGGCTTGTGTTTGTTGTTCAAACTGCGGTAAAAATACTGGATTCTTGCTCCCAGCTGAGATCTAGGAGCTCCAGCCCCTGGGGTGCATGGCTATTTTTTTTAGCTTTTTAGTAAAAATGACGATAGGTCCCTTGATTTTATCTGCAGACATGCTAGATTTTATCTCGATCATAAGTGTGAGATAAATTCCAAGGGGCTGGACCCCCCTAGGTCCCCTCAAGGGTACTCGCTTCCAAAGAGGACCCAAGGGGGGTCCAGCCCTTGGATTTTATCTCATTCCAATTTTAGGTCAGGCACCTTGATTTTATCTTTGGAAGGTTGGGCTCATTGAATTTTATTTTCATCCTACTTGAGATTTGGTACCTATCTTATATTTTCAAAGGTTCAGCCCCTTGATTTTAGCTCCAAC
>Ga0126342_10021710_pt1 | contig 10675 bp, 12 predicted proteins | sample Cyp1metagenome_FD_92528 | JGI IMG/M metagenome (GOLD analysis project Ga0126342, IMG submission 92528) | Coral microbial communities from Lord Howe Island, Old Settlement Bay, Australia - Cyphastrea 1 metagenome | ecosystem: Host-associated > Invertebrates > Cnidaria > Coral ...
AAGACATGAAAAACACAGCAAAGCTGAAATTCCACCTGGATAACATAAACCTCCTGTAATTCGGCGTTGCAATGGTTCCAGTCAATGTCTAGAAATCACAGGGATAGAAGACAAGTATGTGCGCAAATGCTGTAAAGCATCTTACTGCCACAAGCGATTGGTTTTATATACCCTGGCATCAAGGACACCCACTTCACTTACCCCCACAAGCGACAGATTTTTACCGCCACAAGCGATCCAAAAATGGTCATCGCAATCTTACCGCCACAAGCGATCAGGCCTTGAAATGCTCCTGCCACGCAAAAACATCACTCACTCACGGCAGTAAAAAAAGATCACTTGCGGCAGTCAAAAAATGAACCAAAAATGAACAATCTCACTGCCACAAGCGATCGGCGCATCTCACCGCCACAAGCGAGGTACAAGCCATAATTCTTGGGATTCCCTGACCATCTTTACCATCAATCATTGTCATTTACCCAACATGCTTGTGAAAGTGAAGGGTTGCCCCTCTGTTGAAGCAACTGTTGGAAAAAGGACCCGTTCACCCAATGCAATTCACAAAGCGATATCTTATCAATCCGAAAAACAAATGATCTAAACTGAACCACTGCCTGTTACCTTATCTGTGCCAATTACAAGCAAACTGACTTTACTTTGCCGACCTCAAATAAGGTGACGTTGCGGAGGATTCCTCCTAGTGAACCATCATTTCTGGTGTATCCATACCCTTGGGTGATTTGGCTGGGAAGTCCGTGGAAAAAGTTTTTCGTGGGAAAATCCGCTGACTGACATGGATAGAAACAGGAAACTCGCCAAAGACGCTGAGCATTGGCTATCACTACAACTGACCAGTATAATGATATATGTTGATTGTCTGAGGCCAATATAAATTGCTACATACAATCTATGATATTTATATATATATATATATGGATGTGGGTCAAAATGGAAGACCGATGTGGGACCACAGATGTGAATGTCTGGTTTAGTAGAACAACCATCCAATATTTTGAGGTACCTAATTTTGACCCATACCCATATATATATATATATATATATATGCACCATATCCGAAAAACTACAGATATGCTATGTTAATGGGAAAATCCACTATAAATGGCCATTTTCAATAGCTATGTAACAAATTACCAGAGGGTATATATTGACATATCATGCAGTTCGAAACAGGTCCTGGATTGATGTTATTCCATCGGGTAGGAAATCAGACGGATGTACTACTTGCATTGAATATGCAACCATGTGTAGGTGTATATATATACATATACATGACTATCAAACCATGTGCACATCAACAAATGTGTATGTATGCATATATATATATATATATATAGATACCATATTCATATGATATATCATAATATATATATAAATATATATATATATATGATTGAAAGTAACTTTCAAAAAATACATGTTGTACATACATTTAATTGGCTTTAGATGGCGCTTTTTTCAAGCAACAATCATGTGGATGTCAGTTTCCAAGGTTTCGGGATTGAAGGCCTGCACCAGTCATGAGCTGTTTGGATAACCTCTGGGGTCATGGAGTTTCGGTTTCCAAAACTCGTGTCCCCCTATTATTGGTTTAAAAATGATGGTTTAAAATGATGGTTCCCAAAAATGATGGTTTAAAAAACCTCTAGGTTCCCAAAAATGATGGTTTAACATCTCATGTTCCCTATTATTTGATGGCACAATTGGAGTAGGCGACCCCAACATTGTCAGGCAGACCCATCTTGAGACCTTGTCAGATTTTCGGGAGTTGCAAGAGAAAATGGCAATAAAACCATCATTTTTTGGGGGTACGTTATTTTCAGACAGATGCCGAGAAATTGAGGTATTTCTCTCTAATTTGGGGATAAGACCATTTGAGCAGTCTTCAAAACGATTTGTTATTCCATTCTTCTGATGGGTCAAGAACGGGATTCACAGAATGCATAATAATCACCGAAGAATTAGCAAAATACAAAGTGGATCCAGGTTGTAGGACTTACAGTAGTGTATAAACTCATATGCTAATCGACCAACAAAGGTTCTGAACACTGCCGGCAACGTACCCGGCCTTGTTAGAATGTGACACGCTGCGTTGGCGAGTCTCATCATACGTTACCGGCCTCAAAACAAAAGGAGCCCCCTTGATGTCCAAGTTGGATTGCAAACTGCAGGGGCTTGGGGCCATCCTGATCTGCATCATGGGATCCAATAAACAAATGAGATCTTATCTAATGGTGTTCCCATGATTTATGGATATCATGCGATACAATGGGATGTAACTAACCAACAAAGAAAAGGCTATGGGCCGGTATGGGTGACATGTTAAGACCTTGGGGACCAGCGATTTTAGTACCATCTGGTTATTTAACATAGCCATGGGAAATCACCATTTCTAATAGGTAAACCATCTATAAATGGACCATTTTCCATGGCTATGTTAAATAACCAGAGCGTATATTTTTTAGATTTCACCGTCTAAAAATCTGGGGTACCTTTTTGACCCATACCCATATGATTTAGGTGTGTCTGAAACTTGGGATCGCCCAAGTTATGGCAATGTGGATGGGAGGACTGAGATCATGGGATGGCATGGGAATGAAAGTTGGCAAAGATTTGTTGGATACTTGGGGCTGCAGTTGAGGTTAGAAATGAGTTTGGGTATAACTATACGGTATAACTTACTGTATAACCCTATCACTATGGTATACTAAGGCTGTGTATCCATTTATATCTGGAACTGCACTTCCAAGTCTTCTTGTTGGGCACCGACCTGTTCTGGATTCGCGATCCAAAAACACCAACACCAGTCAAATACCTATGGAAAAGCCGCCAGTTGTATATCATGTTCAAGGAAAACTGGATTTCCATAGGTATTTTACTGTATTTCCAACACACCTTCCAGCAAAATACTCTGTATAGTTGGAAAACAACCATGGATTTCCATATACAGAGCTTCCTGCAGCTCCGGACACTTTGACAGAGCTGGTTCCCAGCTTTTTTCTGCATTCCCAACTTGAACTTCAAGCGGCAAGGGTATCAATTGCCATGATCTGATGGTCATCAAACATGGCAAGGGAAAATCCCCAAATACGTGGATGATTTTTCCATTGAAGCCTCCATAAAAAAAGGTGATTTCCCATTGTCATGTTTGATTCCCGGGCAGTATCCTCAAAAAAGGGCAACACAATCTAAGGGAATGGCTAACCGCCAGGGTTCAACTAGGCCCAGGCCTCCTGAAGCTGTTCTTGCCTCTCAAAAGAGTTCAACGAAGTGATTTATCCCATTATTTATAGGGGTTCACCATCCGTTTGGTGGTGCAGGATTTCGCAACCATCCACAGTATGGTTGGATATCCCTGCATATCTGTCTCTATCTTTATGTTTTTTGTTTGTACATAGAGGAATGATAGTACTGGTAGCAACATAGCAATAAGATGCAATAAGAATAATGCTCATAACAATAATAATCATGATGATAGCGACACCAAGAACAATAATCATAAAAAAACACAATATATATATAATTATATATATAATTATATATATACAGTATATATATATAAATATATATATAAATATATCTCTCTCTATAGACCCACCACCCTTCCAAAAAAAATACCTCAACACTTTTTCACCGAGTCCCGACCCTGATCACACACCTGAAAATTCCCACTTCAAAACTCCTGATTTCATCCAAATGGCAAATGTATTGCAACATATTTGGAGGTTTCCATATATAATATTCAGAAAGGGCTATCCCCAGTCATCACCATGGCTTTCAATGTCTGACTGGGAGGATTTTTGGGGTACCCCGGGACCTGACTTCCCCTGAGGTCGCAGCGCTTCTCCATGAGCTTGGTTGTCCACCTGACCCAACTGGCACCAATCTGTGTATGGGTCAAAATTGGATACCCCGTATTTGCAGATGGTTATGAGTTACTGTAAGTCTTAAAAATATACCAACATCTCAAAAATCGTTTTTTGACCCATACCCATCTGAACATGATGATTTGACGCAAACAAAACTGAATTCTTTGAAGATTACTGTAACCCCCGAGAATTATGGGATGACTTGGGATGATTGAAGAGGCCCAAAAAGGATTGGCAAATTGGTAAAACGAAGTTGACAAACACCTGAAACCAAGTTAAATAGTGATGACCCTCTGGTTACACTATCTTTGTGGAACACCACAATGTTCAAATACTGTAGTTCAATCTGGGCTTATCTGGGAATAGGTGATCCCCCAATGATGTTGATCATCATACCCAATGGCCAATTTGGGAGTTCAGAAGTACCCCATTTGCCATTTTCAGACATACTCAAATATCACATTGTTTGTTCTATAGTACAATTAAATTATATTAAATCATATCCCACTGATTCCCATAGATTGGTTGGTTAATCGCACGAAATTCATCGAAATTCATCCATGTTCATCCCCATGAAATCAGACCCCATCCCGCACACATGACTACCATCTGGTTATGACATTGCCAGTTCGCCAGTTCGCCATGGAAAATCAACACCATTTTATAGCTAGGTAAACCATCTATTTCGATTGGGCCATTTTCAATAGCTATGTTCGTTTACCAGAGGGTATCTATAATAGCTGTAAGGATAGATCATGTCTGAACAAGTCTTATAGTGGTGTTTTCTTGCGATGGTTTAAATCCGCATTTCAACATCAAGGGTGAATCAAAATGGTACAGTACCCCCTTGACTAAAGCACCTTGAAATATGTATGAAGCTGGGCAAACGATTTGGGTAAATCGTCCAAAAAAACACAAATCTGACCTAAGGGCAAATACAATGCCCAAAGCTGATCTATCTGATTGTTTGCTATATCCATCTATGGTTCCTTTTCCTTACATACTATTTACATTTATTTACATAGTTTTTCATAGCTGATCGCAATTCCAGAAATGAGATCGCCTGGAGTATTTAGATAGAAATTTATTGAGCAACAGTTTTTTTTTATACCATTCATATCAGTTTAGTTTTTTGGTTGGAAATGGTTTATAGCTTTATTACAGATTTTGTGCCAATCATTTCTACTAGTACATTGAAATGTCCAGCTCTGCAAGCCCAAGGATCTTGAGGAGCAACGCAGCTAGGGGCACCTCGGAACAGGAGGGATATACCCCAGCTGTAGACATGTGGAGTATTGTGGAGGTATTGCCGACCCCGGCCGGCAGCAAGGGGGATGGCGCCAGGGAAAAAGAGGTTTCCCCTTCACAGCAACAACGATGACAACAATGACATCAACTATAATAACTACAACTACAACTAGAACTACCACCTCCACTACCACTACCACTACCTACCAGCACCACGACCACTACCACCACCACCACGACCACTACTACTACGACGACGACGACGACGACTACTACTGCTGCTGCTGCTACTGCTACTGCTACTGCTACTAGAACCTTATAAATTATATATATATATATGTATACTACTATATATATATATTTCTTTGTATATATTACTACTATTATTGCTACTACCACCATTACGACGACGACTACTAGTACTACTTGTTCTTCTTTTCGGCACGAAATTAGGTGCTGTTTTGGTGTGGCGACGGCGAAGGGTTCTTTATGGAGGCCTCGAGAGCTGCACTTTGGAGCTAGCAGCAGAAGACATGTTTTTTCAAGGAGTTCAGTTTGTCTTCTCAAGAAAATGACTCATAATTGAAACAGCCAAATCATACTGTTGATAGTTACCGACTCTAGGATATAGTCAGATTGCTAATAACTGTATTTGTTCTAGTAAGTTACTAGTTCATAACAATAGGATACAATCTGATTGCACTTTGCGAACTGGACAAGAACCATTTTTCTGGGCCATCCTGGGGCTTCAGGAGGTGAAGCCAAAAATGCTGTGGCCATCCGACTATGGCACTGTCCATGGGACAATCTTGGAAAATTATGACCAAACAGTATGAGTACACAATGTCATGTATCTGAAAGTTAGTACACTGCGGATTTATTGAACAATAGACTGAATACCTTATTTTCAGGTAAAACCATCTGTCACTCTTGGTGTAGATGTTCCTCCAGTAATTCAGCTTTCCAGTATTCGATGGTATCTCAAATTTAGGGAAACTCATCAAAATCACATGGTTTTCCAATGGTTTCGCAGAAATCTGTTCATAGCTCTTTGGCTCCCTTTTGGGAATATGGATACCCTTGGTTCTGGCCCGAAATACCAGTTATAGGTACTTATAACCCCATTTATAGAATGTATAATTCCCATTTATAACCGTTTATAACCAGCTATTACTAATAAATGGATACTCCTAGGCTGCGTTGCTCTCTGATGCACGCGGCCTGGGACAAGGAACTCACAAAGACGGGATCAGGATCCACGTCGTCAAAGAGATCATCATCGTCCGCCATATTCAGCGAAAGTCGCGGTGCAGTGTCGGGGGTCAGTCATGGTCAGTCGCCATTTTTGTACTACTGGACCCATGAGATTCATGAGATTGGTCATTTGTTGTAACCAATCATTAATGTGGTTTATCATCTTGGGACATACCCATGTGCTGCAGTTCAATGTTGAAATATGTTGAAATCAAGGAGATGGGTAAAGATGGTTCAACCCCTAAGGATTTGGGACGCTTCAACGGTGTCAGAACTGATGACCAAGCGTTGACTCCTGGCTGACCCATCAAGCACAGCGGATGTGGTTGCCATCTGTCGATTCTTCAGATTCATTCTGTTCCCCCTAAGATCAATGATATACTGTATATATATACATTATACATATAGTCAAATTGATTGTATGTATGTATGTATGTATGTATGCATGCATGCATGCATGCATGCATGCATGTATGTCTATCTATCTATCTATCGATCTATCTATCTATCTATCTATCTATATGACCTTTAAAACCCTGGTTAAATGGTAAACAAACTTCAGTTGGAGGCCCTTACTTGGGGTCAGTATAAGGGGGAATAGAATTATGATAACCCAAGACAATACCTTCAACATCTACTTGGATGCCGCTGCTGTGGGCCAAATGCCTGCCAGAAAATCAAAGAACATGGTTAGTGACAAACAATTCAATGGCAACTACACCCTCTGGTAATTTCACAAATAAACCTATATTCATCCATCAAACATTGTGATTTCCAATGGCTATGTTAAATTTCCAGAGGGTACTGACAGAGTATTATTTCAGTATCTTTCATTGTGTCTGTTAATTTCATCGGGGCAACGGCTATCCCAGCCACCAAATAATCTCGCACCCGAACATGCTAACTCTTCAAACAGCAAGTCATGCGAAAGATGATGCGAAGGCGGCCCTAGAATCAAAACCTACCATCTTCGGAACATCCATCAACATCACCAGTTCTTTCCCATCTGTTAAGCATTTCTTCTAATATGAATTCATCAACATTTATGACCAAACAGACCACATGTTTTTTGTTTGGAAAGCAAACATTTGGGTTTGTCTGAAAATGTTGGGTTAATCTTCCCAATGAAATAGCCATTTAAAAACGGGATAATGATCAGCAAAACCATTGGGAAAAAGGGGGTTTTCCCAACATTTTCAGACACACCCAGATGTTAGTGGCTACTAATGATTAATGGTGGTTAATAGTGATTAATGGTGGTTAACCACTAACATTTTCCTACCAAAAACCATGGAGCAGTGCACGGTGCACGGAAGATTTAACCGTGGCCAAGGAACAGAGTACAGAGAGACCTTGGTGAAAAAGTCGTTGTGGGATTTGTGAATTGGTTCTGCAATATAAATATAGATATACATAGACACAATATGTAGATATATATAAAGTATATCACATGTATATATCATATATATATATATGTATATTATATATATATATGGGTAAAGTATAATATTCCACTAACCTGAAATGTTGTGCCATTTTGGGATGATTCCCTGAAAAATAACCATGATTCCAGTGAGGGAGAACAGTGAGATCGTTATAATTTACCCATATATATATATACATACACAATATACGTAGATATAAAGTATATCAGTATATCATATCTATCTATTTTTTCTATCTGTCTGTCTATTTCTCTATCTGTTGATGGATCTAATCTAACCTAATCCAATCTACTCTAGTCTAATCTAATCTAATCTAATAATGTACCTATCTGGTACATGTATATATATACATATCTATCTATAACAGTCCGCACATGCGAATACATATATATATATACACACATATATATATACTGTAATTATCAACAAACTATATTTTGAAGTTATTGGTTTTCCAAAACTCCCGTAGCCACCAGCCTCTCTGGCTGGTTTGTCTATCGGCTAGCCCAAAATCTCTCAGACTCTGGCTCATTTTCCATGAGTTGATAGCCACTAAATCCACACTTCCTTGAAACAATACCCTCTGGTAAACATACAAAAAACAATGGAAAATCACCATTTTTAGTGGGTAAATATGGGTAAATCAACTATCTCGATTGGGCCATTTTCAATAGCTATGTTAGTTTACCAGAGGGTATCTCACGTTGTTGGCTAAATATCCTACTGTGGATCCATGGTGGTTGTTTTATACCACTGCCCTTGTAGTTGGTGAAATGCCACGGTTTTCCCCCAGCTTCCCTCGCAGCTATGACTCAAAATATCTCATAAACATTCATAAACCCCTAAAGTGGATGATTTAAAACAAAAAAAAACATGTTTCGACTGAAAATAGGGTAAATCAATCATTTTCCCCATTAGAGCCACTTTTTGGGGTTTTCCCGGTATACCATCCTACAGTAGATGCTATTTTCCCTATTTCCAGACACGAAAAACGACCAATTTGATGTGCCCAGTTCTCTCTGATGTCCTCCATTTGACAAGACTTCTCACCCCTTTGTGGCCCATGTTACTGTACCTTGAACAACCATGTGTTGATAATTACAGTATGACAATAACTTCACTACAAATGGGTTAATAATGGCTGTTGATAATTCCATAGAATCACTACAATCACCTCTTTTTCTGTGCCTCGTTTGACAAACATAACATACAGAGGGAACATAACAAAAACAAACGTGTACTTTGCTTCGAGTAAGTCCTGAAAAAAGTGGCGAAGATTCTGACGTTTTATCGGACATTTTACTCTGACATTCGATCTGACATACGTTTGTACATTTTTATCTGGGATAGTATTTGGATATGGCGAGCCTGTATTATAAAATCCACGTAAATCACGGTAACATCACTCTAAAAGTCCACTAGCTTCCATGAAATTCCATGAAATCCCACTTAAATCCCCAATTAGATCACTATAAAATCCATAATTTCCATGGGATCCCGATATTTTCCCCATCTTCAACTCCCAGTATTTTTGTTCCCAGTTGCTCGCCAAATGCTTGCGCCATCCGCCGCCTTCAGGGAAGTGGCCACCGGCACTGCATTGGTGTGGGCGGCAAAGGAGAACCTGCGGGCTTCGGAGATTCGCAGCAAGGATTCGCAGCAGGGATCTGATGGGAATAATTGGGATTTACATGGCTACAAGGTCATTTAATGATGATATGGGGATTTAAGCAGCAATCATAGAGGTTTAGTTCTAAGAACTATGGGATTGGATTACGGGCCGGGATTTCATGGAAGAAAGGAAACAATGGTTATTCTTGATGGGATTTCACTCGCGGTTTCGAAGTTCGGAGGTTATTGATGGTGATTTTATGGTGATTTTCCAGTGATTTCATGGGGATTTCATGCTTTACAGATTGGTTTGGTACTTGGGGGTCTAGTGATGAGGGTTTCAGTGACAATCATAGAGGTTTAATGGTGAGGCCCCCTAGATAGCTGAATTGGTTGATAAACCATAGTTTACTGCAACCCTTGAAATATGAATATATTCCAAGGTCATTGGTTTAGAACCCTTGAAATAGTTTAATACTAGGTGTAAACCCATGGATACTTGAAATGGTTTAATACTAGTTATAAATTTGGTTTATCTATGGTTTAGTAGTATAACTGCGGCTGCGGTTTATAAAACCATGAACCAACTTAGCTAGGGGCCTCACATTGTAAAAGCGGAGGTCGTTGATAGAGGTTCCAGTGGGAAAACCATCAATTTCTAGTGATCCAGTTAGGATTTTCTAATGGTTTTGTGGTGATTTAATGGAATTTAAATGGGTTCTATGTTGATTTCTAGCGATTCTATGGTGATTTGCAATACTCTATAGGAATTGATAATGATTTAGGGTAATTTATTAAAGTATGGTGAATTCATGTTGCTTTAATTGTAGATAGTTAAAATGATTGACAATGACTTTTATGATAGTCATTCATTTATAGATATTTATAATGATTTATAGTCATTTGTAATGATGTAATATAATCTATAGTATGTTTTAATATAGCTATAGTAGTCTGAAGTAATTGACCATGATTTACAAGGCGATTTATAGGAAACTAAAGTTATTCATATTGATTCATGGTGACTGTCAAAACTCTAATGTTATGTATATAATCAATTATATATATATATCTCTCTCTCTTTTATGGCGATGATTGAAGAAATTACATTGGTTTATAGTGATGCATGGCAATTTATAGTGATCTACAATAAGTGATTATCTATCTATCTATCTGTCTATCTATCTATCTATCGGTCTATCGATCTATCTATCTATCTATCTATCTATC
>Ga0126342_10021711_pt1 | contig 10675 bp, 4 predicted proteins | sample Cyp1metagenome_FD_92528 | JGI IMG/M metagenome (GOLD analysis project Ga0126342, IMG submission 92528) | Coral microbial communities from Lord Howe Island, Old Settlement Bay, Australia - Cyphastrea 1 metagenome | ecosystem: Host-associated > Invertebrates > Cnidaria > Coral ...
ACCCCACCCCACCAACATCTAAACATCATCCCCGTCACACGAACGTCATCTTCCCACCCCACCCCACCCCACCATCAACGTAACATCATGAGCGTCATATGAACGTTAACATCCCACCCCACCCCACCCCATGATCAACGTAACATCACGAGCGTCACATGAACGTTAACATCCCACCCCACGCCATCATCAAAAATATTAACCAAAAAACAGGAAAAACACTAAAAAGACAACAAAACACCCAGGCACCCTGCAGCGCCCATGGCAACTATTTATATAGTATGTGCTGTGTGTGCGTGTGTGTTGCTACCACCCACCTAAACCCTAATATTTGCATTGAACTATATAAGGCCTGCAGACGTTGAACGGGTAAGTAATGGAAACAAATGTTGCATGACATCGTCGAGTTACATGAGATAGTCATGGGGCTCCTCATCCCACCATCCTAAACGGGTTTCATTACAGGAGCTCCTACTTGGAGTATCATCCCTCTTGCAGGTTGGTAGATGGTTTTTTTCAAACAAATATAAATGGGATATCTATGGAGATCTTTGGTTAGGGGACTTGCTAACCATGCTTACGAAGAACTTCCTAACAGGGATGATACTCAAAGTGATGTGGGGATGAGCATCCTTATGTCAACCCTGACGTGGCAGCATCCTTATACCAACATTCGGGTGTTCCCGCGGGGGCATCATATTTATCTGTATATCTGTATGTATAATATATATATATATATATATATATACATACATACATACATATACATATTTTATATATATGTATTACAGATATTATTTTTTTTTTATATTGTATTATGTTAAATCATTAAAATTTGTATTATATTATATAAACCAGTAGTACCGCACGAGGCGGTGGCGGAAGTTTCAAAAATAGGAAACCCATAGAAGAGGTGAGTGTTTGTGAATCACGGATGGCGGAGCAAATCCACTGATGGACCGAAAGGTGGTTGTAATGTCGAGCTATCTATCTATCCATCCATCTTTCTATCTATCCATCCATTTGTCTGTCTATCTGCCTATCTGTCTATTTATCTCTTTCTCTATCCACCTATGAATCTATCTCCCTATCCCTCTAGTTGTCTGTCCACTTATCTATCTATCTGTCTATCTGTTTATCTCTTTATCTCTTCATCTATCTGTCTGTCTATCTATCCATCTCTCTCTGTCTCTCTCTCTCTCTCTCTCCCTCTCTCTCTCTCTCTCTCTCGTTCCGTCTGTCTAGCTGCAAGCTAGAAAACGAAGCTATTCTGCACGACTTCCTTAATTTTCGAACTTGACAACGTCAAAATCGAAACAAGTCTGCGAGACTGACTTCCTCAAGTTTCGAAGTTGACAACATCAAAAACAAAGCAATTCTGGGAGACGTCCTTCAAAAATGGAAAGTTGAGTGCAGAGCTGACGGCCTCGTACCAATGCGTTTTGCAATTTTTGCACTCCGTCTGTCTAAAGTACTGTGCTTGCCACGAAAAAATGAGGCCAGGTTGTACGAAGTGCTGCACCTGTCACGCAAAATCATCTCAGCAAACCTGAAGATCCGATGCTCCAAAATGCAACCCTTCTCATGAAATCAGCTCCCTGACCTCCTAACATCTCTGATGAACATGTCTCTTGTACTACGCCTGCCACGCGAAATGCATCTTTGCAGATCCCCTTCAAATGTCCCACACCTGCCATCGTTTTTGGAAATGCCACAGAACCCTCACGTTTGGCTCACTTTTGGCAGGGTGCAGCACCCTTGCGCCTGCCACACAAAACCGCATCCTGACTTCAAAAAGGGCTGTGAGAATGATGTGCTTTGTGCATTTTGACTTCAAAATGTGCTTCGCGCCACAACGGCGTGCACTTTTTCGACATCTGAACTTCCAAAGTGCTCTGAACATGGTGTGCTTTGTACATTTTGACTTCGACATGTGCTTCGCGCCACAACGGCGTGCACTTTTTGAACATCTCAACTTCCAAACGTGCTCTGAACGTGGTGTGTTTTGCTGTCGGCGGCTTCTTTTTTGGCTGTGGAGATGGGATCAGCTTGTACTCCAGCAGCTGGATGAGGAGGAGGTAGAGGTGGCGGCACCTTGGTGGTCAGCTCCAGAGGCGTCGGCTCACCCACTGACAGTGGGTTGGGAGGCCCTTGGTTCCTCCCTTGCGATCAGGTGGAACACTCGGGGTAGACAACTACAAAGGGAGCACCCACACAACGGTGCGTGGCCCCACATACAAACCTTGAAGCCAACGCTGCAATGTGAATATACGTGTTCTCGTGTTTATACACGTGGGCATAAATACATACATATTATGTACATAGTGCCAGTCATCTGACCAGCGATACTCATGTTTTCTAAAGTGTATTTATAGGCTGTTCATATAAACTGGTACAGTACCCCACTCCATCGCACAATTAAGAAAATCATTCCCCATTGAAACAGCAATTTTGGGGTACTTGTTGCAACAGGTTGGTGTCCTGTTTCAAAAATTGCAAAAACTCTTGAAAGAAATGTGGGTTGCTCGGAGATTGCGATACCACTAGTTCCAGAAGGATTCTCATCGTGTTCCTATAAATGAAGAGAATTGGTGTTTGTTCTGTTGGGGTATGAATAACTACTCCATGTTGTCATGCTCGCATCATTCCATACCTATCTACATCCGCTAATTTTTGGTGGCCATGTTGCGGTGTTTCAGCAGTGATATCTCCATTCTTTGAGCAAACGCTGCATCCAATCATGATACAGGGTGGTGCCCCATAGTTAGCTAAGTTGGTTTATAGTTATAGCTCCATTAACTGTTGATAATTCCAATAACATCGCCCGTACTTGTAGGGTAGGAACGGGTCATTCTGTAGAGGGGTTTTGGCTATAGAATGAGTTGCCCAATAAAAATCACTATAGAATGAAAAAACTAGGTCTCTATAGAATGCAATATAGTGAAACCCTCATTCAGCACTTGAACATCCATGCTCATCCAGTATAGTAACCAAGTTTTATAGAATGTTTTTTTTGGATTCAGACCTGCCAACAATCAAAAATCATGGCTCCTGGATTGCTTCCAGGTTTTAGGAAAGCAATGAAAAAATAATGGGTAAACATGAAAAACATGGAGATGTTTCTTTATTATTCTTTGCTATCTTTTATTGATCTTTGTTGATGCGTTCAATTAATAGATGTTCATACTTTTCATTTGTTTCAATGTGTTTCAATGTGTTTCATGTGTCTGTGTTTTTGCATTTGTGTTCAAGTTTCATCCATTCCATCAAGTTTCAGCTTTTCATGCGCTACTTGCAGCAACATCTCTCCCCCCTCGGGCCAGCACCAAAACAAACATGTTTCGTTTATGCCGAAGCACTCATTCCACTATAAAATGAAATGTTGGATAAATGGCAACCACTTTGCCCAGAACATCTCCTCTCTATAGAATGCACTCGCCATGTATGAGGAACAGATCCGTCAACACAAACGAGCACGAACCGCAACATTCCTATAGAATGCTTTTCTTGGTTCCATATCTAGGTAGCCTGTTCAAAATGCACGGACTAAATCGAGGGTATGCCTCTATATAATGGGGCCCCAGACGGGCATTATATAGAGGCTCCACTTGGTCATTATATAGAGGTACAAGTACGGATGATCCAATAACTATGGCCTTAGGGTTTATGGTCGATACCCTCTGGTTATTTAACAGTTTGCCATGGAAGCCATGGTCTATTTATAGATGGTTTACCGTTTTTAATAGCATGGTGGATCTTTCCATGGCTATGTGAGTCATAACCAGATGGTACATGATAATGTTAATGATAATCCCTTGGAATTGGGGGAAAAACACCACTTTATGGAGGTCATATAATATATCTATGGCCTTCATGGAGGTGATAAACTAAAGATTCACATCACCCAGGCACCCGGGTTAGATCCCGCATTCCGGGCCTCGCCTGGGACTCAAGACACCCTGCACAGCAAATCACGGGATCTGGATCTCCCAATCGTTACCAACTACCGTAAACATAGAAAAAGCTATTGAAAACAATGGCTTATGATGATTATATGGTGATTAAGGGCTTAGTTTCTGGTAATGGCTGACAGTTTGCGACATTGAAGCCATGGCCCAGTCGAAATAGTAGATTTACCCAGCTACATAGCATGGTGGATCTTTCCATAGTTATGTAACAGTTTACCAGAGGGTATTGTAATCCCACTATAAAACCGATAGAAACTACCTACCAAGAGGTGTATCCCCAAAAAAAAACATGCCATTAGAGTTACAGTGTTTCATAGGAATCCCGGCATCCCAACATCCACAGTATCTCTGCGTCGAATATGATTCTTACCTACCAACTGGGATGCACATCTAAAGATCATCTTTTTTCCAAACCAAAACTGAACGATACGATTCAACCAGTGATGTTTGACTCTTCAAGTCATGTCTAGTCACGTTTAACTCCAAAGGAAAAAAGGGAGATAGAAGCGCACCTATTGAATGGATACTGCATGCAATGGGGTTGCCAGACTTGGAGGCTGGGAAGCTGTCAACGACCAAAGCATCTACCCAATTTCATTGGATTGGCTTAAGGGAAGATCTTAACCGCAAACGACTTTTTTTAAGCCAGTAAGCCAGTGAAAGGCTCGTGCGTTCCCTTTTCATCCATTTCTGGGAACAGGATTTCCATTGGAGAAATGCGAAATGCCCATGGGCTTGGTGCATCTTACTGTAGGATGGCCAGGGAAAATCCTCCTCAAAAATCTCGGTGGATTTTTTTGAGACCAACCTTATGGGGGTTTCCGCAACAAACACCTCCAATGGTTTAAGCTCCACTTGGTAAAACCATGAACCACGGTCTCTTCCTTGCTAAAACCACCGATTTTCCCTTTGTCTCCTCTAAGAAAATAAAGTTGGTAAGACCAGCATTCTTGTGAAAATTCCAAATTGGATGCTAATGTTTGGCAAACCCTCCAATGATTCAATGGTTGGTAAAACAAATTATAGATCATGCTTTAAAAGGTGGGTAAAAGGTAGTCATATCCCTTGGTCATAACTCCCCCGTTTATGGTTCGATATTCCCATAAAATCTCATCCCCAGATATCCCCATTCTATCTCCATATTTATAGGTTGTATATGCCACCTTTGATCTTGTGTTCGATTGCGAACGCTGCCAGCTGCAGCCGCTAGCCGCAGCACCTTGCGGTGCAATTCGACCATCTTCTCTCGGCTGGGTAAAACCTGAGGTTCGACTGCAAAGTTAGAACTTCTGGGGGCAAAAACAACATGGGATTCTGATCAGGAATCAATATAGTGATATAAGTTACAATGGTGTTACAATGGATACTTGTTGATCCTAAGTGAAACACTTATATACACTTATTGTCACTATGGTTTAGGTACAGCAACAAATCCTTAGTGAACACAAGATGGGTGGACAAATAGGTGGTGTAAGCTCGTACATTTTGGTTTGACTCAAAATGTGAAAGACCCCCGTGTTGGAAAAATCATGGTAGGAATGTAGAAAATGAACAAAAAAAATGGTGAGTACAAACCATGGGGATTTTCACGGGGAAACCCAAACTTTGCGACCTGGATCCTTTTCCAAAGGGGCAACCCAAAAAAAAACCGCCAGGTTTACAAACCACGAATCTTTTGGGATCGGGAAAAACCCAAAAGCTCTCAGGACGGAAGGACCATCATTTAGAAAATCTGCTTGGTGGTGCAATGTGCCCATCTTGAAAAATGATGGAGTTCGTCAATGGGTTTCGGATGACATCCCTTTTCTATGAAATGGAAAATGAATAATGTTCCAAACCACCAACCAGATAGTGAGATTTTCCACTGCCAGGTCTGGGTATTGGTGGCCTACGTTCCTCTGGATCCAGGCTGTGAGATCCTTGTGGGAAGCTGCTAAGCTTCAGAAAACCCTCCGGATCGCACACAAGTGGTGAGGGTGGCACCGGTGGCACCCGATGTCATTGTTGAAGTTACAAAAATGGTTCCTTTCAGTGTTCTATTCCATTGTTTGGAACATTATGTTCTATGAAAGGAACCATTTTTTATAACTGAAAGGAACCATTTTGTTCCATTATTACATTTGTTTGTCATAGTGTTCTATTCCATTGTGTTCAGTGTTCTATGTGTTCTATTATGTTCTATTCCATACATCCCTGTCCCCACAAAAAATGATTGGTCCCTTGCTCTCGAGCCCCCGACCTGCTCGGTGAAGAACTTCATTCTCTCGATGGCCTCAGAAATCAAGCGACGGGCCATAGGGGAAACAAAAGCCAAGCGCCAGGAAAATGCAGGATGTAACAAAAACTGCGGAAATACTGGTTTAATAGTGGTTTAATAGTGGTTTAATGGTGGTTTTCAGGGTTATGTAAGGTGTAAGGCAATGTCCCCCAAAAAGCATGGACTGACCCAGGCGCCAGCCCTTTGAGGTGTACACTTCGGGGCAAAAGACAAGCCAAAATCAGGCCCAAAACAGCCAACATGGTAGTCCCAGAGATCAACTATAAACGCGGTTTGCTGGAAAAAAACCCTATTTAGTAGCGTTTTCCCAGCTATAAACCTCCATTTTGAATCATGTTCATTGGGGCATCTCGCGATTCTCCATATTTGATTACCAAAAGGCTAGCCATCATGGGACGGATCAAGACCCACGTGGTCGGGTCGTTTGTTACCTATGAAATGACCATACTGGGGGAATCAAGATCCAGCATCATCCAGCATCATCCAGCTATGACTTAGGCTATCGTTTGGGCTTTTGACCCACCAGATTGGTGATGATTTTTCACATTCGGAAATCACTAGGCCAATCCCTGGCCGCAACTTTTGAAGCCGCACCTGGCCGGCCTGAACATGACGCGTCTGTCCCACCTGCGTTTCGTTGAGGGTTGCGCAGGGAAATTCTTTTGAAATCTCTGGGATTTAGTGGGATTCCATGGGATTCAGTGGGACTCCATGGGATTTAGTGAAATTCCATGGGATTCAATGAAATTCCATGGGATTTAATGGGATTTAATGGGATTCCATGGGATTCAATGAAATTCCATGGGATTTAATGGGATTCCATGGGATTTAATGGGATTTCAGCGACAGCAATCAGCAATCATACGGCAATCATGGGGATGTCATGGGGATGTCATGTGGTACTCCAAGATCCAATGGCTTAGATATATTGTTAATGATGACAGTAGTACAATTCATGGCTTAGAACTTTTTTTTACTCGAAAATACTGTTCTTAATGTTATAATCTTAGGATATGCCGCAATGCCCATGTTTGGACATACCCATTTTGCCATGTGTTTCTTTATCTATCGTCCAAAAAGAACTAGACGACAAGGTAAAACAAAAGACTATGCCACGTGCCCATCCAAATATCTGCTGAGAGTCTCATGATTCTGGGACAGCTATCACCGTACTTTTCTTGTCAAGAATTGGGATGATACCCATCCTGGAGTCAACTGGAAGCTTTAGGGCCATCCCGGTGGAAAACCAAACACGGTTTTTAATGATTTGTTAATCTGGTTGGTGGTTGAGCCACCTTTCTGAAAAATGATGGAGTGAAAGTCAGTTGGGATTTTCTGAAATTCCCAACTAATCTGGAAAGTCATAAAATTCCATGGTTCCTTAAACCACCAACCAGTAATGGTTAATAAGCCCTTGATACAGCCAACGTTTTTAGGTTTTTCTACCACCCAATTGATGGAGATCAGTTCCGTGAGATTTCCAACATCAGTTGTAGGGTACCCCCCTTTTTTACTAACCAGATACCCTCTGGTAAACTAACATAATCATAACTATGGAAAATCACCATCTTTCATGGGTAAATCCACTAATAATGGTCATGTTCAATAGCTATGTTAAATTACCAGAGGATATTCCATGGTCCTTCAAGAATGTCTTGACTTGCAGCAATTGAAAATATATCTTTCATGCCATGCCACAAACAAATGGTAAAGGTCAGTTCATCCAAAGCGTTCAACTCCTTCAATTGAACTGTCTGGCCTCCGCTGGGGAAATCGCCTGAAGTACATGGCGTGAACAAAGGTCCCAAATCAGACATTTGTATGTCCATGCATGTCCTGAAGAATTTGCTTGGTGGCCTAAGTTGTCAGAACTGCGAAGTCTAGCTACCGAAGGGCATGTCCCATATGACTCTTAGATGAAGAATCTATCACAAGAAATCTATTTTCCTGAAATCGGGTTCAATTTTAGGTAAGCAACCCCTTGGGATTCCCGAGGGGCCACGATACCATCATTTTTTTAATCAGAGCCAGTCACATAAACATGGAGTTCCGCCGAAGTCTGGAAGTCTGGAAGTTACAGCCTTTCCCGTTGTGTTTCATCGTGCTTGGTTTGCTATCCTGATCCCAAAGTGTTCAATGTCAATCAGCAGATTACCCCCATCCCATTTGGGATTCAGAAAACTGGGGTTGCCAAAAGTGATACACAAAAGTACTCGAAATGCTGCCCCTATATAAAATTCAAGCAAGCACAAACCCTCATGGTTGACATTTCTTGGGAAGTCAAATGATCCCCCAAGAGTTTGGCCAATCACAGGGCCACGGTCATCAAGGCGGTGGACCAAACATGTAGATGGCCCAGAGATAACTCAAAAATTGAGGTCGCACCAGATTGTTTCCCTCTAAAATGACCAGACTTGACCTCCTTGGCCTGTACAAAAAGTCCATGGTGGATCGACTACCATCAAAAAACGAGTCCGTCAGGCACCATGATCGAAAGGACTGACGAGGAAAAAATCTATCTCTGCAAAACACAAATTAGAAACAAAAACAGAAAAACAAAAATCTAAGCAACAAAACATCATAAACATCATCCAAAAAAAAAAATCTCCGTGGTTCCCCCATGGTTGCTGCGCCTCTTGGCCATATCGCACCGCCCTCAGTGCGGAGTGTGTCCAGGGTCGAAATCACTTGGGACCCGTAAATGTGGAAAAATCTTGGAAGCAAGCTCCGGGGCTGAATAGTGCAATTCAAATTTGTGACAATAGTATGTGATTAACATGGATTATCTGAACCAATGATGCCCAGAAATCTCGTATGCAAGTCACTGTTAATGCACACTGGTTGTTCAATGGGGACCTGTCTTTTAGTCAACCAACCACTTGGAAGAGGCCAACTATGCGATGGGCCCCGAGTGTCGAGAAAAAAAACACAAGGCACCAAGAGAAGGCATCAGCCCACACTCAACTTCTATACTGTGCTACCTTTGATGGCATTAACATGCATAAACAGTTTTCCCGGATTCACTCAGCTTCCCACTCCATTTTTAAGGCAGCTCTGGGTGAAACAGCTTTGGGGCACCGAGTATGACTAAGTGCAAAGATACAAGTCAATTTTCACCGGTCATTCTCTATGTGTTCATCTGTTCATGGCTCTTGTAGCTTTGCCCATGGCTCTTGAGCTGGGAACTGTTGATGTTTAGCGAATGTGAAACAAATAGAAAGACTACCGCGGCCTGAACCTTGAGTGCACCGGCACAATCCTGCTAAGCGAGAAGGGCACATCCGAAGCATAGAAAACTTACTGGGAACAATATCAGTGGAACATGGCGCAGAGAGAGAGAGAGAGAGAGAGAGAGAGGGAGGGCGAAATAACGCAGCCATGTTTGGAGTTTGTGACTAAGACGATTTTTGAGGGCAACGTCAACGTTCACCAATCAGTTGGGTTCTCAGCATGGTGAGTTCACCCCCGTAAGTTGGGATATAAGCCCGAAAAAAATATGGTGAAATATATCCACTTCGTTCACTGGAACTGCACGCCAAAGTGGTTGGTTTGTTTCATCTGTGTTTTTGAAATTTGCCCTTGGCTCTTGACCAACTGCATTGCCTGGTTTCCACAGTCACAGTTCCTCCCTAAGTCACACAGTTGGTACGGCCTTGTCAAAGCATGGAATCTGGGTAATTATTATATTTCACTAACCTGAATTAAGGCCATTTGGGGATCATTTCCCCTACTAACTATGATTATAGTGAGGTCGCAATGAGGTCGTTATAATTTATCCAGATGGAATATGACTTATCGGGTAAAACCCTTTTGATCACATTGATCCCATCCTGCCTTTCATTTTTTTGACACCCCCAACCCGTGAATCAGGGGATGGGATTTTCCACTGCGGTCATCGGGCCTTGATCTTTGAAGGCCATAATTTTTCTTGCCAGAACTACTGGGGCCAACTCTACTCCTTGGGAGTGACAGAAGCTGGCGTAAACGCAATAGAGCTCACGCTTTCTCGCGGCATGGTCAACTGGCGGCACGATGGTATGTGCGAGTTTTTCTTCTCACCAAAGTCATTAGCTAATCTGTCCACACGTATTGATCAATCAATCCCATTTTGCGTGTGAGATGTCTACTTACATTACTGTTTTTGTGGCTCTCCAGCCCTTTCTTGCGGTTTGATCTACCCACCAAGTTCCAAGATCAGGCCACCCTGAAAACCATTTTTCGGAGGTTGAACCGTTGAACCCAAAAATTCCGTGGCAATTGTCCCCCAGAGTTCCCCACATCTACATGTATGTACATATATATATATATACCTTTGCACATCAACTCTTGTTTTGACAGGAGTGTCTCGTGGTTGCTATTGACTGAGGTATGTACTTAGCCACACCTCAACAGGAACGGAAAGCCTTAATTACCGGACAGGCTAACCCTC
>Ga0126342_10021712_pt1 | contig 10675 bp, 7 predicted proteins | sample Cyp1metagenome_FD_92528 | JGI IMG/M metagenome (GOLD analysis project Ga0126342, IMG submission 92528) | Coral microbial communities from Lord Howe Island, Old Settlement Bay, Australia - Cyphastrea 1 metagenome | ecosystem: Host-associated > Invertebrates > Cnidaria > Coral ...
ACATACATTACATACATTACATACATTACATACATTACATACATTACATACATTACATACATTACATACATTACATACATTACATACATTACATACATACATACATACATACCTACATACATATACATAGATATACATATATTTGCATATATTTACATATATTTGCATATATTTACATATATTTGCATATATTTACATATATTTACATATATACATATATACATATATACGTATATACGTATATACGTATTTACGTATGCATATATATATATATATATACATATTTACAAATGTGTATATATATACATATATACATATTTACATATTTACATTTATACATACTTAAAGTTGTAGATACGTGTATATATGTAAATTTATATATATATATATACACATGTAAACGAATATATGTGCATGCACACATGTTTTGTGCATGTTGAGTTTGGTGGTGTGCTTCAACATGATGCGAAACCCTGCTTGATGCTTCTAGTGCTCACATATAGATCGTAAGCCTAAAGAGCGGATTCAGCAGACATCCCGCAGCATTTGGTCGGGTTTTCTCTTTTTGAATTGGTCTGCACCTACGGACCAATACAGAAAAAAACAACATTGTAGATAATCTGCACTTGGACTGTTGCTCTTGGTTTGTTCCCAGGGTTGTAGACCCCAATTACTTTATATTTACATCCATGTTTTATTTGGACACAAACCCGAAATCAGCAAAATGTTATTTCCGCGTCAAATCAATGTCGGCATTGGAAGGCTTCTATTTCAACCAACGTTCCGTGGTGGTTTCCAGTACCAGTAGTCCCGGAGTGTGTGAAGGGAGTGCCGGGATTCCAAGCCACCAACCCAAACCACCAATTGCCCAGTTAGACATCCCTTTTGTTGGTTAACCCCTTTGCGATTCTTATTTCCTGTTTTCATTCGACGTGATCCAATGTGAATCCTTGCTTTTTTGTCCAAATCTGCTGTATCCTGTGTTCTGCCCAATTTTGCTGGTTTTCTCCACAGCCAAGTGCAACAGATGTTGAAAGATGAGGCTGGAGAACTAGGTGTTGGATTGATGTTGTTGATACAAAATCAATGTGCCAAGTGGCAATAGATGGGTGTGTTTGAATGAAAAGGGGTATATATTAGCATGTCTCTCTATCATGTTGTTGGGCTATCTCTTTTGAAACTGTTTTGCAATTATTGCCCCCAAGTTTGGGGAAATATTTCCCCCAAGTTTGGGGATGTTTTGTCCCCTTTGGTGAATTATTGTTCCCAATTTTTGGGAATTGACAACATTCCAAAAAATGGGGACAAAAAATCCAAAAAAAATGGGACAAACAATCCCCAAAGTTGGGGACAAAAATTCCCCAAAGGGGACAACAAATCCCCAAACTTGGGGACGATTATTGCCCAAACTTGAGGACAATACTTACCAAACTTAGGCCAAACTTGGGGACAAAAAATAAACACTTAGGGACAATAATTACCCAAACTTGGACAAAATAACTCTAAGGAAAACGTGGCAGAGCGCCATGCTAAGGTATATGCAATGGCAGTTTTTAGAAACTGATGATAAGCCATGGGAATTATATAGGGAGTATCCTATTTTCAGACAAACCCAGATGAGTAGGACATCGCGGCTTCGAACTTGTGACAAAGTATTTATCAACAGCTGATTGTGTAGAAACACCCAGAACCAAGACATATTTATGACGTGCCTAAGAACTCAGCCATTGGAGAACTTGGACCACCCCCTGCCATCAACCATCATCAACCCATCCCTTTGGGGATGGTTTATGTACCTTTCATTTATAGTAATCTTGGGCATGGTTCAGAATTTACAATTTCGTTGAACATTTTTTTTAAACACACATCATACACTGTCATACACTAAGCATCAAAACCACAGGAATCGACTCCGGGATTTTTTTGTGCTGGGACAAGTGGTGACCGTCCTGGAAGCCGTTTTTTTCAAGGCGTGGGTCTCGCCCAGGCAGAATTGCGAAAGCAGAATGAGGAGACGGTGGCTGAGGCTGGGTCAGCAGCTTGACTCTTTCCCAGATGGCTGGGTACCGATTTTCCCATCGAAACAGACTTAGACATTTAGTTCGGAAGATGAGACCTGATCCCCAACTCAACAGATGCCTTGAAACTGCCGAAGACCTGACAGGTTTGGCCGATTTTGACTGGCAGCAAAAACCAAGCTTCGCTGGTGTTTCCTGTAAAATTTCCCTTGAACCAGTGGAATCTGAAAATTGGTGCTTTACAAAATGTTTCCGCGAAACATTCTGCTTTACTGATTGTCTGTTGATTTTCTGACTTCTGTTTTTGTTGTTTCTATGGGCCCAGTTTGAAGCCATTGTTTTTCCGTAACGAAGCCTTCACAGTGATGGCAGCAATGTGGATCCTGGAGAGGTCCAATGGAGAGCCTGATGTGCACTGATTCCAGTGACTCATGGATCCAAATGGTATAATTCAATATAATTCATGTTCGGGGGCTCTCAATCAGTGGATAAGCTATGATTCTATGATAAACTATCATCATTTAGATTTCGTCAGGTCAATGAGAGGCAGCAGCAATTGACCGAGGACGGGCCACGGGTCTCTCGTGGCTTTCACCTTTGGGTGACCGATTTGCCATGAAGGATATATGGATGGATATGGCGAATTTACTCATTACCCAACAGAAATTTAATTGTTTGTTGCAAGGTATGGAATCTTGAGGAATCTTTTTGGGATGGGGTTAAAAAAGCAGGTAGCAAACTTGCTGGGTGAGCTGGGCATGGGTATTCATGGGCTCAGGGGAGTGTTTTCATGGCCACGGCTCAACCGTTGTGCCAATAGCAGAAGTCTGTGCCACTGGCAGCCATGGTATTCAATAGCAGACCTCAATCATCAACGATCGGACATAAAAAAAAAGCGTGCTACAAAAAGATCTTCCACAAGTTTTCTATTTCAGGCATTTGAGTTTCAAAAGGATTGTTGAAAAAGAATTGCTGATTCGGGACTAAATCTACAAAGAGATTTTGGGCTGGGTAGTGTAATACAATCACCAACCAGTTTCTGTTTCCCCTATGATTCTTATATACTTCTATTTTTCATCCACACGTTTGTTGCAAAAACACCCCCACCGCACTAAATCTCCTGTTCGATAGGTAGGTTCACCAGTAGCCAGTTGGAAGTTGCCAGTCCTGTCGCAGTTTCGCGAGGCGGAACATCGCTCGGATCACCTCTCAGTTCAATTGCACAAGGCACGGCGATGCGGCGATGCGAACTGAGAGAAGATGGCCATGGGTTAAATATGGTTTACCATCATTAACCATCAATGTATGGTAACTTAATATGATCTAATGGGACACTAAGAATCTGAGATTTGGATCTGAAAATGGGGGATTAACCCTCCAAGCAATTTACAAAGGGATAATTAATCAATGGAGTTACAGGTACCCCATTTTCAGACAAACCCATATGAACATCCACATGTGTAATGTGGAATTCTATTGATTTCAGCGAATGTGTAGGTGTGTATCTCCATCTTCATGCAGTGCTTGTGTATATATATAAATATATACATATATATATATGTATATATATATATATCACATCCATAAATCACAGCTATTTTGGTGTGAAAACCAGGGCCTTTTAGGGTGAACTGAAGCATATCGATACCTGGGAACCTCAATATTTCTTCGGTCATATGCCATATTACTAGTAATGATATGTTTTTATAGTCGAATTTCCATCTTCATGTTTTTTCCCGTATTGACTGAAAAAAATCGTCAACAGGGGGTATGTGCCTGTTTCATCTTTACTGAAAATAAGTAGCATTTGATGGAAAAAACATGTCAATTTGATTGACTTTGGGCCAAAGTTGGCCCAAAGAATTCACCAGAAAAATTCCGAAAAATATTGATAAAAACCCAATACAAACCCAAAGGTTTTTTTCGACTTCGCGCGCGTTAACAGACCGTATTTGGGTTCTTCAGATCGGGTCTTCAATCGAACCAACAAAGCCGTAATGACAAAAAAAAACGTGTCAACCCCGAACGATGGAAAAAAAACTGGCTTTTGGGTTCCCAGGTATATATATATATTATATGTATATATATGATGTACAATGACGCCCTCTGGCAATTGAACATTGCTATGGAAAATCACCACTTTTCAAAAGATAAATCATCGAACTAAAGGGGCCATGGCTTTCCATAGCAAACTGTGAGAAACTGGCAAAAGGTCCATACACATATCTGGCCATTGTAAAATTCTACTCAAATAGTGTTCTTTATCGTTTTTTTTGGGTGGGGCTGGGGGCTTACGACACCCACACACACATATATATATATATATACACATGTATCCACACAAAGGTTGTCATACATACTACAGTACAACACACATATATATATATATCTGTATCTATACACATGATCTTTTTTTTTGGTCTTTCTCATATATATATATGACATACGGTGGTAGTAACAAAAAAGGTGAAACACGATATTTGATACAATGCTTGGATAATAACTTCTATGTAATATGGATAAGTATATGATATATACTACAAAGTACATGGATGATATATGGACTATGTTTAATATTATTTGCGATTATTTTTTTGTAATATTGATAAATAGATTTAGGGTAAACCCAATAAAAACTATTGTACCCAAAACGCCAAAAAATGGGTTCTGCAAACCATCCTCGAATGGTAGGTTTATTATTGGGTTTCCCACACTACATAAATTAATCATCCAAATATTCGATAATGTTTCATCTTTTTCGTCATTACATCATTTTGGGGATAATTTATTTGTTTTAACCAGTTTACCACATCAATATATATATAGATACATATAAACATACATATACATATGCATATCTATGTACATGTCTCCATTCCATGTCATTGAACATCATTGAACACATATTAGTCATTACATGACATCCACTAAAGATATTATGTAGTACAATCCCAGAATTTAACATATCATACACATCTACACATACTACTATATATAATCATACACATTATATATATATGTATGTATAATCATACTAACATTACTAACTACTCGATACTACTCTCTCTCTCTCTCTCTGACTCTCTCTCTCTCTCTATACCAAAAACATATGTATCTATCTCTCAAATAACTGGTTAATAACTGGTGAATGAATTAGATAGTTATTTAGAGACTATTTCCAGTTATCTATGTGTCAACTGTGTCAATGACTATTCCATTGATGGTTATTATCTCTCTTATCAGATAACTATCAATAACTATCAATAACCATTCATTAACCAGTTATTAACCAGTTATTTAAGAGATGCATATAATAATGGTAATTAACCTTGATACCAATGTTATTCCAATGTTATTCCACTGGCTATTCCAGACGTGAAGGCCATGGAGAAGATCCACCTGCAGGAGGAGCTGCAACGCAACGCCAAGGAGAAGCTGCGCGCCGCGGCGAAACGACGAGCCGAGCGGAAGGGACGAGCAGCGGCGATGTTTTTCGAACGGCGAATGGAAAAACCATGGACAAATCCAGGGAAATCCCATGGAAAATCCCTGGAATTTCCAGAGTTTTTTGGACTTAGAATCGGTTTGAAATTGCCAGAGATGTTCATCTTGGGTGCTTTTTTTGGAGATGAAACTGAGTCTTTTAAACAGAACGGATTGAAACAGCACGGAATGTTTCTAGATTCTTTAGTGCAAAAGAACTGGTAGATATCTGCATGGCGGACTATTGATACTTGTAGCAATCCATGGATAGGGTTATATTCGGGTTGTTTCACGCACTTTCACGAACCAACTTTCCCATGTGTTGTGCATCTTGGATTTACCGTGAGGTATCTATTGTAGCATAATATGTGTTTGATGATGTCGATATATGTTGATCTGGCTTGATATACTGGAACGGATGTATGTCACATGAGCATTGAGACACATATGTATATATATATTCTATATATATATAGTGTGTGACAGTTTGGGCAATTTCTTTATCCTTTGCTGATGTCTAGCGTCCTTTGTTCCTGACTCGAGCCTCCAGCTGAGAATGAGTTATGAACGCCCCACTAGAACAGCAAAGAAAGTGCCCTTGGATGCATGCATCAGTGGCAAAGATTGCCCGCTTGTTTGTATCAATTATTTCTGGATACCCTCTGGTAAACTAACATAGCTATGGAAAATAACCAGTTTCAATGGGTAAATCCACTATAAATGGCCATTTTCAATAGCTATGTTAAATTACCAGAGGGTAGCCATTCTTGTTCATGTGAAGATGATCACCAATCCACACCAGAGATTCCGTGGATCCGAAAAAAAACCGCCTTTTTCCCAATCGCAAAGTGGAGAAATCATTGGCCCCCCAAAACGGTCCCCAAAAAAACGACCCAAAAGGATCCAGCCGGTCACGCAGCCGGACATGCATTTTTCTTGGGGAGAATTCGAATTCCTTCCCTCATGAAGTGGGACGAAGACTCCCAATCATCAATCCTCCAATGACCCAGATCACTCCTGATCCCAAGGTGATAGAGCGAATTCGCCCATGATGCACTTCACCACCTTTGTCTTGGGTCCTGACCAGGTTTGGGTGCGCAAAGCTGGGTTCTTTAACTACGTAGTTGAATGAGGATGACCGATCCACTATGTGCCGTGGTTAAAACTTGAGTCAATTGCAATGAATTGCCCATATTGGGCGATGGTCATCAGATTTGACTGGGTGAATCGGCAGCTGAGGTTCGTGGGTCCTTCATATACAAACTCATGTACCTCAGCAAGACTATATTAATATAGAAAGGATCGGTCCTTTCCCATACAAGGTGCTTGGGCTTATAGCATAACCATGTTTTTCACCTACCAATGATGCTGATACGACTAACCAAACTGAACCATCATTTCAAGGTAGGATATTTCCCAGAAGATGAGTTCTGCGACCTTCAGGTGCCATCGGGCAGTGCAGTGAACATCAGTCGAATACTGAGATTGGTTTGCGCAAGTCAGCAGTGCTTAATGCCCCTGTTGATTGCGACTTGAGGGTATGTTGTGTAACAGTGTACCATTTAAATCCTTTTATATATATATATATAATCTGGTGGAATTGGATTTTCCGCGATACATGGTATAAAAATTGGGAATCCCCCCGTCGCAACGTTGCGAAGCGCCCCACGGGAATGTCAGGGGATGGGCGACCTGAAAAAATGTGGCTGGTGGATTCAAAGGTCCAAAAGTTCCATCCTACCTGTGATGACCATGTTTTTGAATCTAATTCTAATTGACTATAGTATTTTTTCATTGAAACCACCAATCTCAGAAGGGGGAAGTCGTAACCATGGTTACTAGACGTTCCTAATTCACAGTGGGATCATCCAAGTAGATCCCGATCCGAGAAATGCCTCCGAAGCGAGGTGGTGAGAGCAACAAGGTGGAGCGGACGAGGCGGGTGGAGGTGGTGTTTTTCAGTCACCGTGGAGAGGAATGTGGCCACGGGATGCCTGATCTTGGAACTCAATCCTGTGAAGTCTCCGCTTGCGATTGATGGAGTGTCGCAAGGTAACCGTATACAGAGCCGTACTTCACCAGCCTCAAATTCGGGCAACAACAGCGAACCTTCCAAACATGTTTTTCGGTTGGGGGCATTTGGGGGCATGAGAAGGCAGACAATCTGGCGCTTATTACCCTCTGGTGAACTAACCTAGCAATGGAAAATGGCTATTTATAGTGGATTTTCCCATTAAAAATGGTGATTTTCCATTGCTATGTTAGTTCACCAGAGGGTAATAGGCAAATCGTCCAGAATTTCACATGTGAACGGATGCCTTAAGTCCTTCGATGATCTTCGATGGGATAGGCCCGGGTTCCTCATGGGATCACCGCAGGACGGACAAGTCCCACTCTGGGATGTGCAGGACGAGCGATTTCCAGTTTTCCACCATGGATTCCAATTTTCAACGAAACGAAACTCTTCCAGTACCATGCATCCTTCAGCTGAAGAAGTTTTTGATGGTGTGTTTTTTTTCCATTTCTGGAGGTTGACCACATTTCTAGAATTTCTGCCGGATCAATGATCGATACATATCGATACCAATCATCAAAGGTTGGTATGATTCCCACGCTACGCAGTGCCATCTCCTCATCTCATCTTGTTTTCCATATGCATCCATTGATACCTCTACAGCCTCTACATTTTCCAGTGATTTTGCCATTGATTAGATTTCTCCATATTTCCCAGTGATATAGGGAGGGATTCAAAGAGATTCGACCCACCACAGGCGACCGGAAAAGGTCATTTCTTTGGGAAAACCACCGGCACAGGGCAATTCTGAAAACCGCCAAGAAGCAAACAAGGGCGAATCGTGACCATGGGATTAACCGTTTAACCAACACAAATGGTGATGCAATCAACATGGGGATTTTAAGCAACACACATGGTGATTTAACCAGCAAAATTGTGAGTTAACCAACAAGAATGGTGGTATAACGAAGTATAATGTTATTGGGGATAGAGCGGGTAAATCATAAAAACCTCAATGTGATGTCAAGACTTAAATGATGGTTAGAATAGGGGGTCATACCAATTGGCCGAACCTTTCAGGTTGGTGAATTTTCATCATTTATGAAGATTATTGGGGGGGTCACCTAGATGCGGGTTTGTCCAATTTTCCCACAATATCCGTATCCCCATTCTGGTTTTATATGGTATACCGTCTCTGCAGTGGGTAGTAATCATTTGTTCGTAATATCCACTGAGCAGTTAATATGTGTATACAAATCATCAGAGCTACTATTAAGCACTATATTAATAGAACTATCACTACTATTAACTATTGGTCATGGTTGGTTATACATACTCCATTGATTATAAATAATATATTTATTACACCAATGAAAACAATGTATATATGTAGATAACTCTATCTGATGAGAAGCAACACTACTTAGCACATGTTAATATATACTAGATAACATTGATTGGTAGTATTTACACGTTAAACTAATAGTATAAACATAGTTAATATATATATATGTCATTTTTTGTGTGAACATATGCGTGTGTGTATATATATATATATATACGGCAAATGCCTGGGCTTTGCCCGGAACCGCAACCACGACAGGCAACGCATCATCATCATCATCATCATCACCACCATCATCATCATCATCATCATCATCACGACAATCATCATCACTATCATCATCTCATCATCATCATCATCATCATCACCATCATTATCATCATCATCAAACCCTTATCGAAGGTCTTCAATGAATGTGGAAGTTTAACGGGGGTGGGAGAATTAGACCCTCATTGAAGATCTTCAATAAATGTAGAAGTTTAACCTTATTGAATATCTGCAATGAATGTAGAAGTTTAACGGGGGTGGGAGAATTAAACCCTTATCGGAGATATTCAATGAATGTAGAAGTTTAACCGGGGTGGGACTTTAATATTCCCTACTAACTTTGTTGATCCCCAATTGAATGTAAAGTTTAACGGGGGTGGGATGTTAATATTCCCTAATACCTTTGTTGATCTTCCCAATTTAATGTAAAGTTTAACGGGGGTGTGATTTTAATATTCCCTAATACCTTTGTCGATCTTCCCAATTGAATTTAAAGTTTACCGGGGGTGGGATTTTAAAATTCCCTAATACCTTTGTTGATCTTCCCAACTGAATCTAGAGTGTAACGGGGGTGGGATTTTAATATTCCCTAATACCTTTGTTGATCTTCCCAACGGAATGCAGAGTTGCAACAAAATTTGATTGGGAAAGGGGACCCTCTACGCTGCAACGCCTGGGCAAAGCCCAGGCGTTGCGCATATATATATACATATGAAATTTAGTCAATATATGTATATATATATATTACAATTTGTCAGGTTATATATGAATGTATCATTTTAATGGTTAATCAATGCATGTATACAGTATATGTATCTATAATCATATATGTATATATATATATACATTTTAGTATAGATATTTATCATGGTTTCCAGCCCATGCTCGCTTTTTGAGGAGCACCTCTGGACACTCCACGCGGAATTCCTTGGTGTCAGGTGGCTGGGTTGTTGGGGATTACTATCCATAAGGATAACTACAAAGCAACGAGTATTAGCTGGAATAGGATGGGGGTATTTTTTATGGCTCATGTGGTGCTAAAACTTCTGAACTTGGAGAAAAATCACCAAACTTGGAGAAATATGGTGGCAATTTACGGAGATGTACGGGACATCATTGCAAACTATTGCAAAAAATGGCGCGCATTTGAGGTTTGCTGTAGAATGAGGTGCCGCTGATGTTATTCGATCCCCATCATCTCCCGCTATTAGTTTAAATGGTGATTTTGCAGTGCGCAAACTGTTGCATCACCAGAAACTATATACATTTAAAAACCATGGAAACAGAATTCAATCAATCCCAACCCCAATTTTAAACACACCCGTTTTTTTTTAGTCCCAAAGATGTGGTTCCATCCCCGTCCATCCCCTATGTCTGGGGTGTTCAATATGCGGGGAAGGGATTGAGATTTTTTTAGTCGGTGAGTCATAAACCTGGATTAATTTCCATTCATATCCCATGATATTTTCAGCATTCGGTGAGTCATAAACCATGATATTTCCATTCATATCCCATGATATTTTCAGCATTCGGTGAGTCATAAACCAT
>Ga0126342_10021713_pt1 | contig 10675 bp, 5 predicted proteins | sample Cyp1metagenome_FD_92528 | JGI IMG/M metagenome (GOLD analysis project Ga0126342, IMG submission 92528) | Coral microbial communities from Lord Howe Island, Old Settlement Bay, Australia - Cyphastrea 1 metagenome | ecosystem: Host-associated > Invertebrates > Cnidaria > Coral ...
ACACATATATATATATATATATATATATGGTCAGTTGGTGTCACATTTGGCAAAATTAAAATCTGCAGGCAACCCTCCAAAGAGCAGATCCAGCTACTTCATGGTTCACCCTACTGACTAAGAAAGTCCTGTCCATCAGCACGGACTGATTCTGAGTGGGTTTATGTTTGAGTTGACTAGGCAGCATAGACTGTCAGGCGTTGATGCGGCTTGCTTGGATGCTTGCCCGGTATTTTGTTTTGGTTTGTTGGTGGTAATAGTTGCTGGTCTCATTCCCCACGTATGATGCTCCATATATATAATATATTGTATATAACATCATATAACCATACTTGCAGGGGTTATATCATGTTATATCCCAACTCATGGTGGTTATTAGCATGGTTCTACCCCATGATTTTCAGCTGCTCCACATGAACCAGGACAGTTCCAGCGAAGATTGGCAGCCCTTGGCAACGCTGATCTTAGAGGCATCATATGAGGCGAAGCCGTGGGGCACTTGCCATGGGCTGGTGCCTTCAAAAAAGGGTAATATTGGATGCAAGTTGCAGATAGAAATGGAAGATACTGAAATGATATACTATACATATTATATAATTGATTTTATTTTATGCAGATAGATAGATGGATGGATGGATGGATGGATAGATAGATAGATAGATAGATATACATATGGTGTGCCAATATATTTTACAGTAACATATACATCCATGCGTCTAAACAACGCATGATGATATGATCTGATATGGAATGACACTTTACTTTGTATGACATGTCCTGCGAGATGCTGGCGGGAGGCAACTCTTTTGGCAGCCTTGAAGCAAGCGAAAAAACATGCTGGACAGGAGGGCTCAAAGAAAGTCTTCCTGACTTGCTTGGGAGGTGGTGTTTTTGGCAATTCCATGGATCCTTGCCTGCATTTTTTGGATCAAAAACAGCTTGTTATTGATTGGAGGGCAGTTCCAATTGACGAAGATAGATACCCTGGGGCGGGCTGACATAGATATGGACAATCACCGTTTTTCATGGCTAATTCATCCACAAGTGGGCAATTTTCCACATCTATGTTACTTTACCCCAGGGTGCCAGGGTATGTTACAGCCTCGAAGCCCAAACTGCCCGGAAAGGGGTTTATCGACCTTGAGTGTCCGACACTGGGAAATGTTCAAGCCTGTCACAGCCTACTCGGGTGTGGAACCTAGGAATTACAAGTGCTGAGTAGGCACTGCATTGTAAGGCACACATGTATATAATATACATATATATATATATACATTCAGTACATATACATATATATATATATATATATACGTACACAGACATACATATACATACATATGTACATACAACGTACATACACATACATATACATACTTACATAATATATATATATATACATACATATACATACTTACGCATATATATAATTATACATGTATGCAGTCAGTTACTCTTAGGGATATATATTTTGTTTTTGCTGCGCCAGAGCTAGCTAGCCGGCTTTTTGGCATTCTGGAATTCGAGAGCATATGCCCGGTTCTGCTCCGCTATAGTATATACATTCCAAGAGACAACGTATGTGAGTTGTGAATGTATTCATATGTATGTACATATATATATATATATCTCTCTCTCTCTCTATTTGTGAAAATGTGCAAAGACAACCTCGTTATTTTACAGTAATGCTGCTGTACATATTATGTTCTTCCTAGTGGTTACACATGTAGCCAGGATTTGCAGCCAAGGAGTGGATCGTGCAGGCCATGGACCGTGCGTTTCAGCGGCTGCACGGCGCGGATTTGGACGTGCGCATCGTGACCTATGCAGGTGCGGCAGGTGAGCCCAAGGGTCATCTTTTCGGGAGGTTGCTTCCAGCCCCAATGAAGTGTACAGGGTGGTGCCCCAGTTAATCGGTAAGTTGGTGGAAATAAGTCCAATTTCACTCTGGTTTTTGTTGGTGATATACCGAACTAGTTTTCATGGGATTATAAGCCATTAATAACTGGGGGGGCACCACCTTGTCGTGTTCAATATATTGGGGATAGTCACCACTCATGAGCTGGGAGCCTCTATTAAATCACAGTTTTGAACACTGCTTGGTGACGGTGAAAGCTGTGTGTCTTGAAATGGAGTTACACCCGAAAATAGCAACCTGAAAGATGTGGAAAACCAATGGTTGCCCCATGAAACTGCGTATGGTCGTTTTCCATGGTAATTTACCAGGATATTTAGTATTTTCATCATTATGTTGATGGAAAAACATGATAAGACGTGATAAATCCTGTATTTTGGGGTACCTGGTGCCACATTTTTTGGACAAAGCCATGTATGATCCCGTTGTTGTTGGTGGGTTACCATGCTGAAAACTTCTGGTAAAACAAGCTTCAGAATTTCAGGACATCCCAATGTATCCAGTTACCCTCTGGTAAACTAACAGTTTGCTATTGAAAATGGCCATAGAAATAGTGGATTTACCATGATTTACCCAGCTATAAAATGGGATAAAATGCTGATTTTCAACGTCAACAAGTTAATTTACCAGAGGGTAATTGCAACATATTAAGCACTGTTCTGGATAAATTATAGCGACCGTAAAGGGCAACGTCACTGGAATGATGGTTACAACGGCGCACGTTTTTTTTTGCAAATTGGAGATTATGAAATAATTCATCCAGAAACCTGGGTCTCAAAATTATTGGCCCCCAACTAATGGTTAGAGACTAAAAAAAGATACCCTCTGGTAAACTAACATAACTATGGAAAATCACCATTTTCAATGGGTAAATCCACTATTTCGACTGGGCCATTTTCAAGTTCGCAAGCTGTTAGTCATTACCTGAGGGTAGATTAACCATGACCCTGTTGGCATCGGCCATAGCGATGCCGCAAGAGTATATGAAGCCCATAGAACCAGACAACTGGCAGCATGTTTTTCCGTAGTGAAGAATGCCCACAACATTGAATCAACAGTTTATTTCTGTGTGTTTGCCATTCAACAGGTTTTTTTTTGGGTAGATCATGACCGGTCTTTTCCCATAGGTAAGGAGCTGGTATGCCGAACTCTTAAGGCTGGATAACTGTTGGTTTTAATTTATCAATGCGGGCCCCCCCAGTTATGTTTGATGGTTACAAACCCCATGAATCCTATAATATCCTATAGTTATTTGCGTATCATAAACCATAGTTATTGGAGTTATAAACGCACCAGCTGAATGCTATCGTAAACCGTGGCCCACATTGAAGTGATGAAGTTTGACGTCCATCCCCAGGATGTGGCAGGGCTGTGAATAAATCTGCCCGTAATTAGAAACTGCCCCAAAAACGACACAAAACAAAAAACGATCCAATCTACTTAGCCGTTTTTGGTAGGTATTTCATTTTGGTGGAAGGGGTTCTATATGATAAAAAAAACACATTGTATCAAAATGACCAGACTTCTTAGATAGCTGGAGTAAACAGCCTCATGGCACTGAGGGATGTTCCTCCCGAAAAAAGAATAGATATCACCCTCCAATCACTACCCTGGGCACATGGAGCCAGGAGATGATGTAGATACCCATCCCCCTCGCAGGGATGGCAGGGATCCTGGCGATCCCCAATCGATAGATGTTGGTGTATTTGCCCATGTTCGTTTTGGGCTTTTGTGGTTGCGGGCTAGCTTGGTTGCTTCAGGTTGATATAAACTAAAACATGCCCCATGCCTTAAAAAAATATTCCAGGGTATCAACTAGGTTATTTTACTAAAACACTAAAATACTCTAAAACACTAAAACCATTCCATAACAATTCCATAACATAATTAGAACCAACACTAAAACAACCATGACTAAAACCATTCCAGAACCAGATGCTTGGCCAAAAACACCGTGGCCAGGCTCGCCAGGTCCCGAGCTCAGATGCTTGGAACGCTGAGCGAACGCTGGGCGGAAAAAACACCTTTGCGGTTTTTGGAGCGACGCGGGATGCGACGAGTTCGGGTCAAAACATTGAAAAACAGACATGTTTTCCCCGATTGGAATAATTATTGAAGCATTGGAAGAATCATTATTTGAATGTAAGCTACAAACATTTGAAGTATTGGAATAATTGTTAAAAAAAACGATTCTAGACACTTGTGGATAATATCGACCTTGATATATGATGTTTTTTACTAGATAATTACTTGTGGATATAGACCTTGATGACTGATAATTTCACGGGTTCGGTTTGCTTTTGAGTGTTTCATAAAATGAAACCATTGTGGGAAGATAACACGCCCCGCTACAAAATGACCTGTTTTGCCAGGTTGCCAAAATTAACTATGTTTTGCTTGTGATGTTCAGGCGTAGTTAATTATGGGGGCACGTGTCAGAAGATATTTGGACTGGAAGGCGCATTGGCTGCTCCACTAGGCTCGAGCAAAAACATGATAGATTTCACGCATCAATGACCAGGAAGCCGCTTTAAAAGAACAACAACAACAACAACAACAACGACGCCAAACTTGAGTCCTAGGGTGCTAGATCCCAACCAGTGCCTGGATTGGATACCCGGATACCCAACTCAACCCAACCTAGAGTATAGTCACTGTTAGTTGTTAAACGTTGACATAACGATGGAACATCACCATTGTTTATAGGTAAATCAGGCACATTTTAATAGCTATGTTGGCTATGTTAAATTACCAGAGGGTAGACTAGGTATTCTAGGCTGGCTTTGGTGATTTTGTGGGTTTTGCTCAGATCTACATGTCATATCATGCCAAGTGAATTAGATTGATCACCCCCAATTTCTTTCGGATGTTAGCACTTCTCTAGGCATTCCACAAGAAATATCTTCACCCATGCCAGCGAAGCCGACAACATGCCCATGGCCCAGACGACCCGTGCGTGTGCTGCTGATCGGTTTGCTGACGTTTGGATGTGCTTTTTGCACCTTGACATAAACTGGCTGCTGAAATGTGATGAAGTTTTCCTTGCTTTTTGGGGGGCTGTTTGATGAATGAAGTTGCGATGCCTTGTTGGAACCAGGACAGAAGCCGTGCATACTCTCACCGTATCCTAATCAAACAGCGCCCAAAATCCTTTGGTTTGCAAGTGCCTGTAGTTAAAAATACAGGGGGTACAGACATTTAGAGGCACAACTCTGGCACGGCATTTGGCCCCGCAATCCAATGTCCCAGAGCTGTGTTTTACCGTATTTTCCAGTGTGCCCTAATGTTGTGTCATCTACATGCGTGTTCACCAGTGGGAGTCCAAAACTTGTCCCCCCTCAAAACTCTCAAACCTCTCAAAGACTCCAACATAGCGTGGTAAACCTATAATATTAAAGCATCCCAGTTTTACCAGTGCCCCGGTCAGACCGTTTCTGACATAGATAAACCAGTCCGAAGTGGACATTTATGATTGGTTTACGACATAAAGAGATCAAAAGCAGCAACAAAAGCAGTGGCAACAGCCAGGTGGTTCATGCCCTCCCAGGCATGGCCCTGTCGGGGGGGAAAAGCCGCATGTCATCGGCGATTTTGCGAGGCTTCACAGTAGTGATGTCTAGTGCTTTTCCAGCTGCAAGTATGTCCAGGTCATCAACGTGGCAGATAGATAGATAGATAGATAAGATAGATAAGATTAGATAGAGAAGATTAGATAGATTAGATTAGATAGATTGGATTAGATAGATTATATTATATAAACAGATTAGATTAGATAGATTTGATGAGGTAGATCAGGTTAGATAGATTAGATTGACAGATTAGATTAGATAGATTAGATAGATTAGATAAATAGATTAGATAGATTAGATTAGATTAGATTAGATAGATTAGATTAGCTAGATAGAGTAGATTAGGTAGATTAGATTGGATAGATTAGATTATATAGATAGATTAGATAGATTAGCTAGATAGATTAGCTAGATAGATTAGCTAGATAGATTAGCTAGATAGATTAGCTAGATAGATAGATAGATAGATAGAAAGAGAGATAAGATAAGATAAGATTAGATTAGATTAGACTAGATAGATAGGTAGATAGATAGATAGATAGACAGGTAGATAGATAGATAGACAGGTAGATAGATAGATAGATAGATAGATAGGATAGATAGGATAGATAGGATAAGATAGATAGATATGATAAAATGAATAGACATGATAAGATAGATAAGATAAGAAAGATAGATAGATATATAGATAGATAGACTGATAGATCGATAGATAGATATACTGTAAGATAAGATAAAATAAACATACATTAGAATAGTATAGATCGATGAATGGGTTGATTGATGGATAGATTGATAAATAGATAGATAGATAGATAGATAAGATAAGATAAGATAAGATGAGATAATATAAGATAAGATAAACTTACATCAGATTGGATAGATCGATGGATGAATGGATTGATGGATGGATAGATAGATATATAGATAGATAAATATACAGACAAACATACACACACACATATTTAATATACATATATATGATAGTATATAGACGTGGATAATTGATGGAGTCAACTTGAGACTTGATCTGAGACCACCCCAAGACTTGTACCATGAAGAACATCAGCCTTCGGGTTGTAAGGGCCGAGCAAACGTCGGCTGATTTACATGTCATGGTTACAGTGGGGGTGGCGATGTGAAGAGCTTGGGCAATGTCGGCGTGCATGTTAATACCACAAGCAACCCTCCTAAATGCCTAAATGGTCCCCCCAAAATGAACAGATCGACTACTAAACCGTAGTTATTTGTGGTTTGGCACTAACTCCCAAATCCAAAATCATCCAAAATCCCATTTCTATCCACATGTGAAACATGGATTCAGCGGGTCTGCAGGATCACCTCGAGGCTTTAACCAGCAGTACTTTGATGTTGCCAGAATGAGCTAAGTGTTAGTAAGTGGGGTATATAGTATACATATCTAATATACGTTTATTATAGGTGTATAAATATATATATATAGTTTTATTTTTTATTTGTATACATCCCAGTTAGGAACTGGCATAGATCATCCAGTTCCTATAAGCACTTAGGTAGCTATGACAAGCATCTAGAACACGATTCTGGAAGGCAACCAAATGCTGACAGCGCCTGTCAGGAGTCGGAACTCGCGAAGAGATGCTACGGCATCAGCGGCATCAGCATGGAAGGATGAAAACTGGGTCGGGGCCGAACACACTCAGACTGGTTGGTGGTTTGGAACATGGCTTTTATTTTTCCATATATTGGGAATAATAATCCCAACTGACTAATTAATATTTTTCAGAGGGGTTGAAACCACCGACCAGCAGATTTTCAGGGTAGTTTGGGAGGATTAACGTTATAGTAGTAAAGCAAATTCAATAAACCACCAATTTGTTGATGGAGTTGATAGTTTATACCACCCATTTAAGAGTGTATGGAAAAATTGGGGATGGTTTACTATTGTTTTACCAACATTGGCTTAGATAGGTTTGCCTAGATACACGGAGGGAGCAGACAAATATACAGTGTGTATATATATATACGTAATAAATTATATATATAGTGTATATATATATATTTACAGCTATTGTTCATATATTTATATATGCATGAACTGCCAAGTTTCATGGATGATCATTCGAGGGTCCCAGTATCATGGAATCCTACTTATGACTAATGTTTTTGAAGGGTCCTTTCCCATGCGTAATGAGTTCAGGGAAATTGGATACACACATGCAAGAAACATAATATTTACAAACCATAGGATATTACAATGTTGGTTTCTAAACTGCCAAGATGTTGCAAATCCCAAATTGGCGAGTCGAACACATGCATGGTTTTCCTGCAACATTTCCTAGTCGGCTGGGACAGCGACTTGCGGACGGCGGCAACGCGGACGGCGGGTGAGTTCGAAATCGGGCCATGGCGAGTTTGACGATGGTGGGACCCACCCTGAGACAATACGTCCATCGTGTCTTGGTGTAGTTTGGTGGAGGGTGGAGATAGGGAGCTATGAAGCAATTAGTCCCATAAAGACGATGATAACGACCCCCCTCAGAACTTGGCTTACTCCCAAGTGACAAAGTCGGCGCGCTTTGATTATTTTGGCATCGTACAACATTGTTTTTCATTTGGCACAAATCGTTGCGAGACGGGTGTGCCGTGTAGTTCTGCATCTTGAAGTGTGCAAAAACACAGATGTAATTTTGCTAAATCTTGTTGCGGGCAAGTTTTTTTCTCAAATCCATACGATATTGGGAACACATTTTGGAATGGGCGCACTGATACATACATCTGTTTGGGTGCGGTTTAAGGGTGCTTTTGCTGATTCTTGTTGCATAGATCATGATTTCAGTCGTGGTGTTGTGTGCCATGGGGTTTTGTTGCCCGACACCATTCTGCAATGACTTCCTGCTGGGTCCCAGTGATTCAATCTGCTGTATTTGATTGTTTTTGTAGAATGGCAAAAAATGTACCCTCTGGGAATGACTAACATAGCTATTGAAAATGGCCCATTGAAATAGTTGATTTACCTATTTAAAATGGTGATATTTTCCATAGTTATGTGACAGTTTACCAACTAACAGTGACTATACTCTAGCTTGAGTTGAGTTGGGTATTTGGGTGTCCAATTCAGGCACTGGTTGGGATCTAGCACCCTAGGTTTCGTTGTTTTCTCCTACTCAGATGGTACCCCGTCTGCCGGGGATCGGCCAGGCTATGTACCCAAGTTGCTAAGCGCACAGCATGTGCGCAATTGGGCTGCTTGGAGTGAGTGGAATCCCGTGGATGGTCAAGCTTACCAGGCACGCCCAAGGGACCCAAGGGATCCAAGGGTGCAACGGTCGCACTGAGGGTATGAAGAGGTAGAGCAGTAGATCATAGTAGATCAATTTTGGAAATTGACACGCACTCACACAACTAATTACATGACTACATACCTATGTTAATATGCACAAACGGCTTTTATGAACTTCTGGCAGATAGATATGGAATGATGATGAGACGACGGTGGGAATGTGATGGAGCTCACTGAGACAGGACAATGTGTGGACTCAGACTGGCATGATGTGTTCCGTCCGCTTGACATTTGCCCCAAAGTCGTCAGTCTTTGCCTTCGAATCCTGCAAACTGATTGCCTTTAAAATCTTTAACCATTTTGTAATCAGATTTGTCGCGCCACTGGCATGCAGGCTTTATTTCAGCAAAGGACCCGACCGCAGTCCTCATGGTGGTGGAGGCCAAGAGAGGATAATTATATAAGTAATGGGTCCTGGCATGTCCTTGCTTCTGTGTCACTGGAGGTTAGGCGTTGCGATGCCGGTTGGTCTCCAAAAGTTTGAACCTCATGACCCATTGATGTCGAAAGATGAAAAGATGTCCTTGAACATAGGCTACATAGGCTAGATGTGGTTTTCCCCCTAGAATTAGCCAGACAGATTGTTGCTGGCTTACCCTCTGGTAAACTAACAGTTCGCTATGGAAAATCATAATGTTTAATGGGTAGATCAACTATGAATTGCCATTTTCAAGTTCGCAAACTGTTAGTCATTACCAGAGGGTACAGTCATCAATCATCATTAATCACCATTAACCATCATTAAATTGATGACTGTAATGATTATTAACCATTATTAACACTTATTAACCATTATTAAGCATCAATCATCATTAATCACCATCATCATGATGGCCCCAAAATCACCAAATTCAGATCGCGCAGGATGACTGAACCGAGTGCCTACCTGGACTTTGCCGTTTCCCTTCGTGAACGGGACGATTTGCCCAAGGACAAAAAGCGAGAAATTTCGCATCTAACATAGGTAGAATGTGGGGCCCCCTAGATAGCTAAGTTGGTTTATAACTCCAATAACTATGGTTTATGATACTTATAACTATACTTAATGGGGTGTTATAAACCATTTTATAACTGGAGGGCCCCACATTGTAGGGAATGCTAGGGAACTCAATGGAAGATGACAGGTTTTTCTGAGGTTTTACCATGATTTACCGATTCGAAATCCGGTTTTCCATAGTTTCATTACAAAAGGGATCATTTCTATGCAAGTTAAAGCAGCGACAACAGCCAACAAACATCAACAAAGCTATAAGAGTTCCAAGAACCTATCATAGGTGTTCATCCAATATCACCTATGAATGGGAGTTTCAATACAACTTATATATCACCTAATATCACCTATATAAGTTATATAAGTTATAAAACTGGCTAGTTTCAAATGATGTTTGGTTTCCATATCCTCAGTGCCCAGCTTCGGTCCAGGACCTGCTCGCAGTGTTGCAGAAGGATTTGGCCGGCGAGTGGCTTGGGAACAGAAGATTTGGCCGGAGATGATCCTTTTTTTTGAATGGATTGATGTACAGACTTCAATGTCAACCACAGTTCTGAACCATCCAAACTATATAATTAATTAGACTAAAATATTTGCGTAGAATTGCGTGTGTATACATACCGTGATATATATATATATACACAAACACATATATATATATATAACATATTTGTACATATGAGCAACCGTAAAAACCCCGGCAATACTAAATATGTATTCGACGGACATTGGCTTATGGAAATTGATGGAAATTGTATGAAATTGTTAAAAACACGAGGTAAGCGATGGGACCTTCCCAAATTAGCGATACCCCTTTTCAAGGTTATGTCATCATATTTCTCTAATATCCACATTAGCGATACCCAAATATCACATATTAT
>Ga0126342_10021714_pt1 | contig 10674 bp, 11 predicted proteins | sample Cyp1metagenome_FD_92528 | JGI IMG/M metagenome (GOLD analysis project Ga0126342, IMG submission 92528) | Coral microbial communities from Lord Howe Island, Old Settlement Bay, Australia - Cyphastrea 1 metagenome | ecosystem: Host-associated > Invertebrates > Cnidaria > Coral ...
CCTTCCAGAGTGCTTTCTGTATACAGAATTGGTCAGAAGACAGAAGCGATGCCTTGAGGACAGGGGCAACAAGGGTTTGAAACTCCTCGACTTCTTGTGATTTTCAGTTTGCAACAGCTTGATTGGAATCAGGATAATCAATGATAATCAATGATAATCAATGATAATCAATGATAATCATGATTCATGTCGATGGTTCAAGCCGAGTTTAACTCTGACTCGTGCAAGAGTGGATGATATGGATGGAGGACCATTTTGGGACATCAGTGATGGAGCTTTGTCCCGATGTACCGGTCAGATTCAGCAAAACAACATGATGAACTTCCAATTCTTCAAAAATTCTGAGCTGGTTGTTTTTTAAAGCACGATTTAAGATATTTAAGTCATTTTGCTTAGATCTTTGTGGCACTTTTTTTTGGACCCATTGTGATTTTCAGCATGGCTTTTTAGCCAACAGCAAAAGCAACGGTTGCGGCGACGGGCCCGGCCAGCTTTTCGTGCCATGCTGCGGCGGAACGCCCGCCTCCGAAAGGAGTACCTCTACAAAAAGGCCACGCCACAAAAATCTCAGCCATCAAAAGCTCCGTTGATTATACACTCACAATATTGGGGATTATACCTGGTTATACATGGTTATACACTATATAACCAATAATGATTCTATAGTATTCACTATTATTGAGTGTATAACCATGTATAACCATGTATACCATGTTAAAAAAAGGGGCTATACATGGTTATACACTCACAATATTGGGGATTATCATGGATGATCCAGAAAAATATTGGGAAAAAAACTCCCGTTCTCAACCAGGAGTTGTTATTCCGATGAGTTGCAATTCCTGTGAGAACATGGTGTCAGATCATGAATCAGGAACATATGTAACATATCTTTGATAATTTGCTATGAAACACATGTCAAAACCGGCAAAACCGGAACCACCAGAAACTATGATGAACATATCGAAACCCTGATTCGTGTGGAAGGGGTGCCATGTCAATGCCTGGCTCTAGGCCTTGGAAGATCGGGAAGCGACCACCTTTGACAAGAAGCGGAAACTGCAGGAGGCGCGGGTGAAAAATCATCAGGAGGCTAGTGACAAAGTGGATGATCATTGCCAGCATTTTAATCCATTTTATTATCCTCTGGTAAACATACAAACAACTATAGAAAATCACCATTTTGAATAGGTAAATCAACTATATATGGGGTATTTTCACTAGCTATTTTGACATCACCAGAGGGTAACTTGGCACTGAATAGCTAGGCTGGAATAGGTAGGCTGGGATATCTCTGACTTCAAAAATATCTTTGGCGTCTCCGTAAGCTCCATAGGCCCTGGACAACAACAAGGCCATCCCCAGTGAGCTGAAAGGGGAGGACAACAAACTGCGAAAGACCCTCGACCTGGCCGATGATCGAACCAAAGATCAAAGGAAGGCCATGGACGACGAATATGCATACCTTGGAGTGAAAGATCCCAAGGCGGGATCATCTTCGATATATTCGGATTGGATGGGATTGGCTAGATTGGCTAGATTGGCTAGATTGGCTAGACATATCAATATCGTGAAAAAGATATCATGAAATTCTGAAATGATGTCATTTAAGATATCATGTAAGATACCCTCTGGTAAACTAACAGTCTAACAGTTCACTATTGGAAATGGCCCTAATCGAAATAGTTGATTTACCTATTAACAATGGTGATTTTCACCATCGTTTTTTGTATGTAAAAACCAGGCCGGGTATCATTTGCTAAGCCTTGGAATCACGCGAGAAGATCACCTCGGTGAGTTTCCAGTGGCCAGGTGTTGGTGACCACTTCTAGAGATCCATCCTCTCGCTTGAGCCAATTCCTAAAGGAGCTCCGGATGCTGTGCCCTGGCGAACCTGGCGAACTGAAGTCGACTGAAGTCGACTGACTGTGAAATGTTTTGGAAAAACTTGACCTCAAGGTGTGACCTCAAAGATAACCTACCTCAAAGATCATGAAATTTCACAGACAGATCCTAGAACCATAGATGATCATAGATGTCCCAAATTCCTGGTTGATTCATGGCTTTAACAAACCCCTTTAACAACAGGTGGATGTGATGATAGATGCCCTGCAGGTTTCCCGGTGCCCAGCGGATGAATCGAGGCGCTTATGTCGTGAAGGACGGGGTCAGCTCCAAAATGGTACCCTCTGGTAATTTTCAGCTCCAACTATAATGGTGATTTAATGGTGATTTAATGGGATTTAATGGGGATTTAATGGTGATTTAATGTGATTTAATGGTGATTTAATGGGATTTAATGGTGATTTAATGGGATTTAATGGTGATTTAATGGGATTTAATGGGATTTAATGGGATTTACCTGGTAAACATTCATAGTTCACCATTGAAAATACCCCATAGAAATAGTGGATGTACCCATTGAACATGGTGATTTTCCATCGTTTTTTGTATGTTTACCAGGCCGGGTACACATGAGCAATGTGATGCGATACGGAATGATATGGAGTGATATGGAATGATATCCGATGAAGCACATTTAAGAATCACCATATATCAACATCAAGATGTTTTGAAACCAGTCCCAACAATGTCAAGCGGCCATTCGTTTCTCCTCTAGTCACCAGTTGGGCAATCTGTTTGTTTTTGCCATGGGAAAATCACAGAAACATATCAATGCATATCATCCATCTCAATAATCCCAAAACCGATTTTTTTCAACACCATCCCCAAAACCCAAAACCATTATTTTTCATAGAGATTTACCACATATTATGATTTAAGGGACCATGAATTACCATATTAGTTGCGGTGTTTCAGCTGGGATTCTGCCAGCCATCCCAGGACCTGATGCAGTTGGCACGTTCTCACGAGATGACGGACGTGGTCATTGTCCACGAGCACCGAGGAGAACCCGATGGCATGGTGGTTTGCCATTTACCCTTTGGCCCGACCGCATATTTCGGTTTTCAGCTTAGAGATGACTGAGATGACAATGACTAACATTGGCAAAGAAAAAATTAGAGAATTTTGGCAAGACAAAAATCATATCAGATCAGATACTCATGTCATGTTTTTTGGTGTTTTTTGGGATGTGTTTGGGATGTCCAAGGCCATGTCCGTCTTGCGACTTTTTTTGGATTCTCCAAGGTTTATCCAATGTGGTGCTCCGCCACGACTTGGCGGACAAGCCGCCCACCATGTCGGAGGCCAATCCGCACCTGGTCTTCCATGGCTTCACGGCCAAAACGGGACTTCGACTCAAGACCATCCTGCAGGCGTGGAATCGGATGTGGAATGATCTGAGAGGATGGAGTTTCCCAAGGTTTCCAAGAGGAGAAACGAATGGCTACTTGACATTGTTGGGACTGGTTTCAAAACATATTGATGTTGATATATGGTGATTCTTAAATGCGCTTCATCGGATATCATTCCATATCATTCCATATCATTCCATATCATTCCATATCATTCCATATCATTCCATATCATTCCATATCATTCCATATCATTCCATATCATTCTGGAGTCTTAAAAGTCAACTAGGAAATTGACTGAGAACTAAGAGACTTTAAGAGACTTAGAGTAAGTCATGCATCCAGTTTTTTTTGGTCACAAAACACTGTGAATACCACTATTTTGACAATTTTTAGAGCAAAAATCACTCCTCCATGAGGGGCCGTTCGGTTTTTTTTGGGTGGCTTTATGTGGCTTTCATGACTTTCCACCACCAAGCCCAGCATGTTTTGTCAACGATTTTGGTGCTCCAACAGGCACTGTTTCCTCCTGCAAAACAAGCGGGTGACCGCGTGATGACCTTCGCGAATCGCCGCTTGGCTGGAGGAATCTGCTCACCATGACCTTCCCGAATGAATGGCTACAAAAAGAGAGAAAAACCCTGGGTTTCAATGTGAAAAAAGCATAAAAAGCCATGGATTTCTGCAGTGAAACTAGTGAAACCGTGAAAAAAACCCGAAAACCCGTTTTTTTACCCATATCATTTCTGACGATGCGGTTACATAGTTAGCTAAGTTGGTTCACGAAAAAAGAACCATAGTGTATGATACTTATATATACTTATAGCTAAATTTAGATGGGCTTATAAACCATCAAAAAAACCAACGTTCACATCACACTTATTGGGGCCCCAACCTGTTGTCTTTCCGTGGTTTTTGCCTCGCGTCGAGGTCGCGACGTGATCCATTTTCGGCATCACACCTTTGTGCGGCCCAAGGGCCCTGCCGGCGATGGGCACAAATCTCGTGCAGCGGACTCAGCGCGTGATGGCGCCAGGTGAGGCCAGGGCGCCAGGTCTACCCTCTGGTTATGTCAAAATAGCTATTGAAAATGGCCAGTTATAGTGGATTTTCCCATTAAAAATGGTGATTTTCCATAGTTATGTTAGTTTACCAGAGGGTATCTTTGCTGTTGATTGAATAGTAATCGCAGCTGGTTGCTGGTGACTGGAACCATGGAATTTTATGACTTTCCAGAAACAGTTGGGAATGGAAAATCATCCCAACTGACGAACTCACTCCATCATTTTTCAGAGGGGTGGCGAAAAACCACCAACCAGACAGAATATCACATCATATCATGTGAAAATCATTTAGGATATCCTATTATAGTATATCACATTCATCATTAGATTAATGTAAATGTGATATACTGATATATTTTTTTTTAAAATGTAATGTGATATACTATTATACTATACATTAATCACCTTAATCATTAGATACCCTCTGGTTATGACTAACATAGATGGCTGGAAAATCCCAAAAATAAATGGAGGTTTCGTTCGCTGGGAAAATCATCTATTTCTATGGGCCATCGAAATCCCATGGCAAACTGTTAGTCATAACCAGATGGTATAGATGTCTATAGTCATACTATAACTATAGTCTATAGTATAGTCTATATATAGTATAGTTTATCATTTTGGTATAGCATTTTAAGATTTATTTAACATCATCTTCAACCTTCATCATCTTCATCAACCTTCAATCCCCGTGGCTCAGGTGGTATAACCATGGCTCGTATATCACATAAAAATCGTCTCCTGGTATTTTTCCCTCCAAAATCCCAGGCCAAAGATGTGACTCTGACGGAGAATGGTCCGCGATTCACCATGAGGTGATGGTCTCAGATGGTCTCAGCATGGCATTGTGCAACTTGAGTCGGACACATATCCGACATATCCATAGGATATCCACAAGATATCCAGAAGAACATGGATGAAATTTGAGCATCATTGAGCCATTTGGGCCGTATTGTGAAAAAAGGCGCAGACCAAGTCTTGAGAAAAATGAACAACCATCCCCAGTGAGGCTCTTTCGGTTGGAGCTTGGTGCCATTGACATGAAGGATGTTGAGGCTGAAAAAAAAGGGAAAAAAGGGTGGGGTTCAACAGCGAGAAAAGATGGGACTGGTTCAGCCCAAGGCAAAATGGGATCCAAGCAGGTAACAAAATGTACATAACTAGCAAACATCTGCCAAAAAACTGGATGTTGCCAGCAAAACCAGTATGATTTTGAAGCAACAAGAATAGGATAATAGGATATAAACTGGATATAATAGGTATGGGTCAAGTTTTTTGAGCTCCTGGTACTCTTCGTTTCTTGACCCACAGGTTGAATGGGTCTTGCGGCCTTACTTCAACCGACAAAAGGAGGCTTTAGCGCTTCCTGAGGATCGGACATGGTCGTGAGTTGGGATGGAGGTTGGTGCATGTAACAGCTGCGATAGCCATAGTATATATATATGATATGTGATATATATATATATATATATTTATATGTATAACTTGATAGCATTAGATATTACGACCCCCTTGTTGGATTCTTGGGGAATGCAGGATGAAGAGGAGACATGAGACCGATCGCGGCTGCCTCGGGGCGTGGCGATCCGGCGAAGCCAGATGTTTCACCGGTTCAAAAAAGGCGAGTTTCAGGTCCCAAGAAATCTGCAAGTCTCAGGCTTCAAGGGCATCACAAAAACACATGTATCTGGGTAAATTATAACGACCTCACTGTTCTCCCTCACTGGAATCATGGTTAAAAAGGGAAATCATCCCCACATGGCCTTAATTCAGGTTAGTGAAATATTATAATTTACCCAGATATATGATATAAATCATGAATATCAATTAAGAGAATCAACAAGGCTTCACATTTTTGTTCCTGGTCTATCTGCGGCCATTTTCACTGGAACGAACGCAGCGTTCCGACAGCCCGCTGTGGGTTTTCCCCCAGCAGCTTGGAGGACAGAGGATTCGGGGAAAAGGATTGTTTTTTGGACATTTGACTGGACACAGTTGAAAAAAAAGGTATAGAAAAAATAATGGAAAACATAGGAAACATGGAAGAACATGGAACAGAAAAATGGAACAACATGGAACACTGAATGCAGATAACAAAGAAAATTTCAAGATTCACTGCCAGGAACGGGATGTTTCACGTGTAGAAGGTTCTCAACGAAGGCGTTCACGAAGGCCAAACTTCTGTGCCCGGGGTGGTGAACATTAGTGAACACATGGATGTAATCCTCAACGAACTATTTCTACATGTTTTGACCATCCAACGAAATTGTGAAGTTGTTCAAACGCCGCATTTGTTGTGAAACACATCCCTATAAAATAACAAGGACTCGGCCATAAACGCGCCGAACCCTTTTGCCCAGATCCCGAATTTGGAATGGATCTCGAGCCGGAGAATTCGAAGGTGCAGGATTGAATTGGGATGGGAAGATTGACATAGATTGACTGTTCTGATTTTTGTGATTTGGTTTAACCGGGTTAAACCCAGCCATTTACACGCTACAATTGCTCTTGGAACCATTCATAGTTGATCATCCCAGGTCATATGGTTCCATCTTTTTCTTGCTCTGCTTCAGGCAATCAATCGCATCGGGCTGCATCCCCAGTCGGAGCCGTCCAAGAGTTAGTGCACCAACAGTGCACCGACAGTTTAGCATTGTGAGGTGTGGCTTCCTACCGTGCGCTGAGAGCTCCTTCGAGAGCTTCGCTTTCGTTGAAAATGGCTGAAGTATGGTGAAGTGATGAAATGAACATTTCAGTTTTTTTTTATCACTTGTGATGCTGTTTGATGATGTCTGATGTTTCGTAAAGCAGTTGTTTTGGAATGTGAGGTACTTCTTCCTGTGTTTTTTTGTCGCTGGCATTCCCTGTGCAGCCTCTCTCCTGCTGTGGTCCGACATAGGCCGATGGGCCGATGCTGGGCCGATGCCGGGGCTGCTGGATGGGAATTTTGGGAAACGGATTCGTCCACGGCCAGGTTGGGGCGAGCAGGTTTTTGCCTACTTCGTAGGTGGAGATGCTGCTTGGCTCTGCAACTTGTGCGATGTGGAAGAGTGCACAGCTTTCAGGGTAAATCTCTACTTGCGTCACTTTGGGACTTTCTAAGACTTTTCTAAGTTCTTGACACTCTATTTGAAAGTGACGATGTGATCACTGCCGTAAGGTCATCGGGTATGCTTTCGGCTGCAGAGCCGTATGCATCATGCTGATCTTGTGCTCTCCCATCCGGCGAGGATGGTGTAGAATGTCCAGAAATGACGAGAAATGACGAGACATGTCACTGGTAAAAAGGAAGCACCGGAGATGAAGTTTCCTTGGTTGAAAGAGTAGATTTTTTTTAGAGACCAGCTTGAAAGAGGGTAACAACTGGTAACATGGATGTAGCATGGTACTATGTGGATCTATGTGGTACCATACTGAGCACATACGGGACCATATGAAGCAAATCTGGATCTCACGATTCTCACGTCACCGTCACTATGTTTCGATTCTTTAATTCTTTGACCTCACAGGTATCTGCTGGATTTCTTTTGGCCTCCACATTTAGAAGGTGCGCCGCGGACGTTGGAAGATTCCATGATCTTTTGTTGACAGCAGAAGGCCACGGGTCAAACTTGGCTACGCCCCAAATATCTTCACATATTCTTCGAATCAAATAGTGAAGTCACAACTGTTCGGACTGTTAGGGTAGCCCAACAGGGCTCAACAGGGCTCATTTCAGAAATTCTCAGGTCAATACTTTGTGCTTTTCTCGCAGGACGGGCTGAAACTGGTTCCCAGTGGGCTTGAGAAATGAATCGTTTGAGACATGCATGATATCGGTATTCTATGGCATTCCACATTTCACATCTTATGTAATATATATATATGAACATTATGCAGCATATTAAATCCATCAGTATGCTTTACACATATAATCTATACCATTCTACACCATACCATTCAACCCCAGGCCCCCAATGGTACCTTCTGCTGTACCTTCAACGCAGATCCGCTGCGTCTGGCAGGATCGGTTTGTTGGTCGATCTATCTTGGCAGTGGCCGGTGTATTGCACAGTCCTGAGACTTCTGATGACCTGTTGATAGAATTGGATGATAGTTTCCTGTAAATTGGATTATGTTGATAGATAGAATTGGTCAACCACCAACCAGATATCATAGAATTGGATGATGGGAAAGTTTGCAGGAAAGCCCCAACAATTTGATGGTAAAAACCCATGGGTTTCCGGTTAAAATTTTCCCTTAAACCAATCCAGTGACTTGTGTCTGAAAATGGGGTATACCCGGCCCCCAGGCCCGGTGTGGGAAAATGATGGAAAATGAGGATCCATTGGAATTGGGGGATACCGATTATTGGGTACCCGGGATTCAAAGACATCCACGAGACATGAGTCAGGTGAGTTTGAACAGATGTTGTTTTTGGTCTCAGGATTTACATCGCTGCTCTCAATTTGGCAGAGGACAGCCGACAGCACATTGGGCGAAACCTTGGGTTCCTAACAATGAAAAGCGGGAGATGCGCAATCGCATTAAAAGCCACTTGCAGAACACTCTTGCTTGACACTCTTCTCGGACAATCATGTGGGACACTCTTTTGTGACACTCTTGTCTTGTGGCATACTCTTGTGGGGCACTCTTGTGAGACACTCTTGCCTGACACTCTTGCTCGACACTCTTGTGGCACAGTCTGGTAAAACACTTTCTCTCAATACTCTGAAACACTCTTGTAAGACACTCTTGTTGGACACTCTTGCTTGACACATCTGGAACACCTCCCAGAACTACTTTGTACTACAGAGCTTGCACAAGGCACTTCCCAGTATTACTTCGCACTCCAGACTCCACACTCCACACTTAACTCTCCACACATCACACTTCACACTCCACACTTCACACTCCACACTTCACACTCCACACTCTCCACTGCACACTCCACACTTAACACACCAGGCTTCACACTTCACACTTCACCACTCCACACTTCACAATTTCCACGCTTCACACTTCACACCTTCACACCTTCACACTTCACACCGCACACGTCACACTCCACACTTCACACTTCACACTCCACACTTCACACTCCACACTTCACACTCCACACTCTCCACTGCACACTCCACACTTAACACACCAGGCTTCACACTTCACACTCCGCACTCGACACTTCACACTTCACACTCCGCACTTCACACTGCAAACTCTCCACTTCACACTTCACACTCCACCTTTCACACTCCACAGTTCACACGTCACACTTCAGTTCAAACTCCACTCTTCACACCTCACACTGCACAGCTGTCGCTACACACTTCAAACTTCACTTCCCGCTCCACATTTCACACTTCACACTCTACACTTCACACTTCACCACACTTCACACTCCACACTCCACACTCCACACTTCACACTTCACACTTTCCACTCCACACTCCCCACTCCACACTTCACGCTCCACACTTCACACTTCACAATTCAGACTCTCCACTTCTCACTCCGCACTTCGCACTTCACACTTCACACTCCACACTTCACACTTTGCACTCTCCACTCCACACTCTGCGCTTCACACTCCACACTTCACACTCTCCACTCCACACTCCACACTTCACACACCACTCTTCACGCTCCACACTTCACACCTTACACTTCACAATGCAGTTTCACACGTCGCGGCACATCACCTTTTCTCACTTCCCCGAAAGACAGCGGCAACGACGCCATTAGAGACCCCCAAAACCACTTTCACCTGAGTGCCACAAAGTCCCACGCCTGCCAAGCGAAATGTACTTTCACACGTCACAACACATCACCTCTTCTCACTTTCCCCATAGACAGAGGCGACGACGACATTAGAGACCCCCAAAGCAACTTTCGCTTGAGTGCCACAAAGTCCCACGCCTGCCACGCAAAATGCGCTTTCACACGTCACAAGACATCACCTCTTCTCGCTTTTCCCATAGACACCCCGACGACGCGATTAGAGAAAAAACAAAACGACGAGCAAACAGTCCACCACCCCCAGACCCCCAAGAAAGAAAACAAGAACCCTTTGCTACGCATTCGGGAAAAATGCACATGCATTTCAATGTTGCTCTTGGTATCTCTTAGTTGTATCTCTTGCAAGTGCCTCAGCCGACACACTCCACACTTCACACTCCACACTTCATACTACACACATCAAACTCCACACTCCACACTTCACACTCCACACTTCATGATACACACTTCACACTTCACTTCACTTCACACTCCACATCCTCCACATCCTCCACATCCTCCACATCCTCCACATCCTCCACATCCTCCACATCCTCCACATCCTCCACATCCTCCACATCCTCCACATCCTCCAC
>Ga0126342_10021715_pt1 | contig 10674 bp, 13 predicted proteins | sample Cyp1metagenome_FD_92528 | JGI IMG/M metagenome (GOLD analysis project Ga0126342, IMG submission 92528) | Coral microbial communities from Lord Howe Island, Old Settlement Bay, Australia - Cyphastrea 1 metagenome | ecosystem: Host-associated > Invertebrates > Cnidaria > Coral ...
AAGATTTGAATGCGATTTAAGGGACGTAGATGGCGCAATTCATTTTTGAACCCCTCGAAAAAAAGATTCTGGCTTTTGAATGGGATTTAAGGGACATAGATGGCGCAACTCATTTTCAAGGTAATGCAATGAAAGTTTTAAAGTGTTTTTTTTCAATATATTTTTGTCAAAATATGTTGAAAAATGAGATTTCTATCCATAAATTCTGTCCACGATCAGTTTTAAAACCTTCAGTGGTTCATTTTTAAGGCGTGGCACTGAAATTTTGAAAGATTTGAATGCGATTTACGGGACGTAGATGGCGCAACTCATTTTATACAATACAAATTTGTGCAATTCCACCGTATATACAAGCAAAAATGATAAACTTAGTTAACAATACCCTTATGTCCATCTACTGGAGTGGCAGTTGCGCCATCGACCTTTTCATTTTAAAGTAGGGCGATTTTTTCTTCAATTGGCGGACCTCGTTTTATGTTCCAGCTAAAATAGCGCCGTTTTCTTTCTCAACCCGCGGTGCCATCTTATGGGTATTTTGGTTTTTGAGTTGAGCCATCTACTTTGACAAAGGTGTATATATATTTATTTGCCGCTATCTATATAATATAGATCGATGCACACAGGGAATTTGTATGTGTTCGTATGTGATGAAAGCCATGGCTTGGGCCAGGCTACACGTTGTTTCAGGTAAAGAATTGCCATCATTCACAGTCCACGATAGAGTGATAGAGGTATAGGATGGTGTCCCATTTCTTGCAAGTCCATCCTCCACCAATAGTCCTCTATACCGTCTATACCCAACAATGGGATGAAGGTAGTGTTACATTTACAGGAAACCCTTATGGTTGCCTTATTTTGTTTCTCACCGCTGCAGCCAGCAGTCTTGACAGATGGCGATGGAAGGAGAGAGACAAGAGAGACACATCTGCCCTTTGCAAGACGGATCTACGTTAGGAATGCCTTCTGCCTAGTGAAACAACACAGGCTCCTGAGATGTCATTTCTGCTGAGGCTACATTATGGCAATTATTACGTTGCTATCGGCAACAGCAATGTATTTGTTTGATCCTTGGCCGATTTCGCGACCAAAGGTGCGACTGGACAGATGAAATGTTGCAAGAACTTGCACAGAGCAAGCTCGCCCTGATTGCAATATTGGTCTGTCCGAACACGATGTAGAAATCTAATGGTTTATCACGAAAGGTACTGCACTGTAGCTCCAGTGGGGGCTAATACCAGTGTTTTTGCCAGGTGCTGTCCACAAAACACTGTAAATACCGTGATTTTTTGCCTGCAAACACATATTTACGGTGTTTTTGGTCCCGAAGGCCTTCAAACATCTGCCAAGCTGACGCCTTTTGGGGCTTTGCGCGCATCACCGCCATCATCAACGACAGGAAAGACAGCAAGCATGAGCTTGTTTTTTGTTGCTTCATGTTTTTTTGAGATATTGGTGTGGTGGCGCATTTTACACGGAGACGCTTCTACAAACAGACTATGTTACGCACAGCAGCCTTTACACAGAGCAGCTTTTATGCGCACATGCTCTTACACAGAGAGGTTTTTGCACAGAGAAGCTTTTACACACACAGAGGATTTCATGCAAAGAAGCGTTTACGCACAGAAACTTTCACACACCGATGCTTTACACACAGATGCTTCTGCACTCGCAGCATTTACGCACAGACGCCTTTATACACAAACGCTTTTACAGACAGATGCTTTCACACACACACACGGAAGCTTTTACACAGAGAAGCCATTGCACAGCACACCTTTTACACAAAGAAGTTTTCCTCCCCCAACCAAAAAACAGGCAAACAGATATTTGAGTTTGTTTTTTTGCGCTGTTTTCTGTCGTTTCCCTTCCACATAATGAGTGCTAACGGATGACACTGGGATATCCACGTCTCTTTCTTTGTCCTTGGATTCATTTTCAGCATTCTATAGATGGCATGACGCCCATGCTCGACCCTCTTCTACAGACAGACGGCCTTTCGCACAGCAGCCTTTTAACATAGCAGCTTTTATGCGCACGTGCTCTTACACTGAGAGGTTTGTGCCTAGAGATGCTTTTCACACAGACGCCTTCACACACAAAGGTGTTTTACGCAAGGACGCTTTTACGCCAGAAGCTTTTAGACACCGACGCTTAACACAAAGATGTTTTCGCACAGCGCGGCATTTACGCACAGATGCCTTAGCACAAACAGGCGCTTTTACACGCAGACGCTTTTACACACAGAAGCTTTTGCACAGAGAAGCCTTTGCACAGAACAGCTTTTACACAAAGAAGTTTTCCTCCCCTCCCCCTTTAAAAAAGGCAAACAGGTATTTGAGTTTGTCTTTGTTTGTTTCTTGATTTCTTGTCGTTTTCAGCAGTCTATCAATGGCATGTTGTCGAGCCTATCAGCATTCGCAGCGTGCACCATGTGGGTATGGCTAACTCAGCTGGCGTCAGCATTTCAACAGCCAAAAAAAAGGTTGATGTTTGAACTTCTCTTCCTGATCACCTACCTTCGTGTTCCCTTTCCCAAATTGCCATTGTCCATTTCCCGTCTGGAATACAGCATTAGGGTCATGCCCCACTGTGGATCAATATGGATCAACCCACTTTGCCACCAAGGAAGAAAGAAGCAATATACCAACGATCTATCATTCGATGTGGTTGGCCATCGTGACCATGACCACGGTAGGCGGCTCCGTTGTGGATTCTATTACGGGTTCCGTCACTTGGGTGCGAAAGGACCACTTGGGAATGATGTTTTATATTGGATATGTCTACAACATATCTTTACTATATGTTTAAAAACATATACATATATACACATTGTAATCTTTAGTGTGGTTTACAATATTACTTACTACAATATATAATGCATATATAGTATATATATATGTGTGTGTGTGTGTGTCTCGTCTGATATATAATTTAATGATATCTATTTCTTATATTTCCTATTATTCAATTTGCACCATTGCACCATTTAATATTGATTTTTACTATTTAATTATACACTATATGATTTGGCTTGTAAAGATATTATGATATTTTGAATTTAATATACAGTATACAATGTATAATATTTGACATACAATGTATACTATTTAATATTGATTCATAATGTATACTGTATATCTTTTTCATTTATATAGTATAATTTATGATATGTTTTCTATGTGCATCGATAATGATATTTATTTGTACTACTACCTACTACTACTACTACTACTACTACTCCTGCTGCTACTACTACTACTACTTCTACTACTACTACTACTGCTACTGCTGCTGCTGCTGCTACTGCTTTTACTTCTACTTCTACTTCTTCTTCCTCTTCTTCTTCTTCTACTACTACTTTTAATAATCAGAATGACAATTGTTGTTTTTTATTTTTTGATTTTTAAAGCATATATGTAAATATATATATATATATATTTATATTATATATATTATATGTCGGTAGTTGATAGATCGTACTGATAGACATTCTTGTGTGTATGTATATGCTTTTTAGATATTCATATATATGTATATATTCATGTGTAGGTATTAAAAGGACCTCGACATCAGTGTAAATGATGGATCGGGTAATCTGGGCAACTATCCCAAGATTCTGCGGCTATGGGGCTCCGGGTTTTAGCTTCGGCTCGACCACGGCAGGCTATGGTGATTATTATCCAACCTCCTTGGCTTCTCAGCTTGATGATAGGCTGCATCGCGATGATGGCTGCTCATAGCACCAAATCGCATTCTATGTGCTGTTCCGGCCAATCTAAGTTTAAGTAGAATGAGTATCATTCTAAAGAAGGTCACTAGCGGGTTGAACTTACCTTGCCCAAGGCAATCGAATTTGGCAATATTTGTCAACGGAAATTCCACGAAAATCGCCAATTGATTCAGATTGGCACAGATTTTCTCATCACCTATGGATGTGGAATGATGAGTATTTCCCTTGCCGTGCTTCAGTGCTGGAACTTGATTAATGATATGTTCAGGCATGGGGGTGCGTCGAACTTTGAAGCAAATGCCACAGACATTGGTCATGCTCGATCATGGTTGCCTCCTAGGATGATTTCTGTTGAGTAGCCATGTTGCAAGGCCGCAGCTCACTGGAAGGAGTTTTTAAAATTTGTCCCAGCCTTTGGCAGTCAGACATGGCAATGGAAAAATCCAGCCTATACTTCGATGACTGCTGGCTGAGGCTGGCTATATCATCGCATCCATTCTGACCTTCACCAGTGTTCTCTTCTTGTCCCTACCTGTTGGCATCATCGGCAGCTTGATTTGAGTCCTTGAAGATGTACCCAGTGCACTAGTTATATCAGTATTTTTCTGGAATGTGTAGCGAAGGGTTCTCGTTTTACTTTGGGGGTCTGGTGGTTGAGATGTGTTTGCTGGACGTTGCTTTTATGTCCGCAACCGTTCGCAACCGTTCGCAACCGTCCGCAACCGTTCGCAACCGTCCGCTGCCGTTCGCAACCGTTGGCGAACGACCGCGATGAGGGCACTATGGTATGGCCGTGCCTTTTTGGCGAAAGTGGTCACTTTTAATTATATGGAGGTTTCAAACACCGCGTGACTTTTCGCGTGGCAGGCCTGGCACTTCGTGACATTCCAACATGTTTCATAACGTGTCCAAAGTCGTTCTGTGTGACAGACGCAATACTTTTCCGTGGTTTTCAAAAGCTGAGTTGGATTTTTCGTGGCAGGCGCAGCCCGGCGCAGCACTTTAGAATCCTCCATCGCCATTTTGCAGGCGCAGCACTTCAGACGTGTCGCGTCGCGTGTTTTTTTGGAATATCGCATTGTCAGGCTGCGTCAATTGGTGGCAAAGTGCAAAATGCGTGGCAGGCGTGGCATTTTTAAATGTATTTTGTAAGATGTGATGAAAAACACCGCCGTGCAAAAACGACATTGCAACCTGTTTGACACCATCGAAATGAAATGACAAGTTTTTGCAGCTTTTCCCATATAGACCACAAGAAAACCAAAGAATCGTGACGAGAGATGCTGGAGCCTCAAAACAAGCATTTCGTGCGAGACGTCCTCAAATTTTATCAAATTTTCAAATCAATGTTTTCCTACGAGTTCATTCCTAATAACCCCAAAACCACCAACCTCACAATCGATGTTTCGTGCGAGGCTTCCATCCAATTTTGAGAGTGTCATTTTGCGTGGCAGTCGCAGCATTTGGTGAAGATCCGTCGTGTGTGGAATGCTGTTTTGCGTGGCAAGCGCAGTCAAGAGTGCACGGTGAAGCGTAATCTGTAAAGTGTAGAGTTTGGAGTGTGGGGGGGTGCAGTGTAGAGTGCTGCGTAACATGTAGAGCGTGGAGTGTCAAGAGTAAAGTGTAGAGTGTAGAGTGTAAGAGTGCAACTTGCACGGTGTGGGGTGTAAAGTGTGGAGTGTAGATTGTGACGTGTTTTTTGCGAATTGCATTGTCAGGGCTGCGTGGAGTGGTGACAAATTGCGTGGCAGGTGTGGGACATCGTGAGAATGTCATTTTGCATGGCAGGAGCAGCATTTTCTGAAGCTCAGTCGTGTGTGGAATGCTATTTTGCGTGGCAAGCACAGTCTAGAGTGCACAGTGTAAAGTGTAGAGTGTGGAGTGTAACGTGTAGAGCGTGGAGTGTAAAATGTAGAGTGTGGAGTGTTAAGTGTAAAGTGTAGAGTGCGGAGTGTAAGAGTGTAAAGTGCAAAGTGTGGAGTGTAGAGTGTGGAGTGTAGAGTGTGACGACTGCTGTCTCGGCTGATGCTGTTATGGCTGATACGTTTCATTTATGTGATCTGCATTCCGGTTCGTTTTTTTAATTACATGGTTTAGGTGTTATGTTTTAATTGGATAATATTTCTTTTGTAATGACACTTCATGTTGCTAAATATTCAAGTATATAATATTAATCATTATTAATCTATATTATGTTGAAAACATGTAAATTATGCGGAAAGAAACGGGATGATAATCTTGAAGTAGAAATAAGGAATAAGTGTCCTGGTGCATCTTATAAATATACATACGTATATATATATATATATATATATGTCCATGTGCTATGGCTCTGTTTGTGTGACGAAAATCCTTGCATGACATGTTGGACAAGCTGTGCCCTGCCGTAGAGCCGTAGAGGTTTTGCACTTGCGGCTTCTCCCCACTAGATCTTCGGCCCTTTGGGCCATCTGTTCTGAGGACACGAGTTTACGCGTTCTTGGCAAATACGTGGTCAGGTGCTGCAAAGCGGGCACTAGAAGGAGAGACATAGCCCACAACCCTTACGGATTATCATCACATTGTCCCGTATCGTCCCTATAGATAGGGTTTTCTTTGGTGTATACCGTATACCCTAGTTCTGCACATGGCACATGCCGTATGGTGTTGGCTCGATGATTTGGATTAACGCCAACTTGCTTTTCCTCGACGCAGAGTGTGAAAATTGAATATGCCGACATGTAACTTGCCAATGTCTCCGACGTTCTCTGTTTTATGTTACATTGAAAGAATGAGCAGGGACACTTGATAATTTGTGTATTAAAACAATTGGTGTAGGTAACCCCCAAATAGCAAACATCAATTGCCACTGTTTTGGAATTGGAAGTTATTTACACTTCTTTTTTGGGTGCTATAAACCGACACGCTGGAACCAGTTGCTGTTCGCCAGCTGCAGGTGTTGCTGAAGAACCGCATTCGTCGATGTATGCTGAAGTGGGGCTACAGCTCCAAGGAGACTCAGAGATTTCACGACTGAAGTAGATTGTTACATACTTGTAATGAGGTTTAATCATGTCTGTGTGATTCTGTAATATATATATATATAGATAGATAGATATGTATACATATACATGTTTTATTTTCTTGTTTTCAAATATGAAATTATATAGTTTAAACATGTATAGAGTCTGTCTTGATGAAGATCATTTGATTTTTTTGAAATATATAACTGTACATCTGTGTAGTTGCTCAGGGATTTGATTAATCGGTATGTATCGATACATGCTCCGTCCCCAGGTAAGGGATGCTGCGGGACTCCCATAGCCTTGCCGGCTTGAAATATCTTGAAAGTCTATGGTTTTTGCCTGTGCGCCAAATAGATCCACAGTAAACCCGCCCATTTACATGTTTCTTTTTTACCGTTGTGGTGGTATCAGTCAAACACCATCCCAAAGTAGTGGGAGTTTTTTTCCAATCCTCACAGGACTTGCGCCTCCTGATCGAGTACGTGGATGTGAATTGTGATGGTATGCTGGCTTTGACGGAGTCTGGGCAAAATCAGAAAATCAGATTGTGGGGAGTTTTTGCGCCTATCCATCAGTCCTTGCGTCCATCCGTCCATTCAGCCATTCATACATACTTGTACCGTACTTGTACATAAATACTTGTGCATACTTGTACATACATGCACACATACATAAGTAAACATGAACATTCATACATACCCATGCATACATTGACATACACATACATACACATACTTTTACATTATTATGCAAGTTCGTGTGTACTTATACATTGTTTTACTCAGCCACATACTTTTGCATACTTACACATCCTTTGACATACTTTTCACATACTTACACATCCTTTCACATACTTTTCACATACTTACACATCCTTTGACATACTTGTACATACTTGCGCATACCTTCACATACTTGTGCATACATGTGCATACTTATACATATTTGTGCATACTTTTACATACTTACATTTTTCATACTGATACATGCTCGTACATACATATACATAATGATACACACTCATACAGACACACACGCAGACTTATACACACTCATACACACTCTATCACACTCTCATACACACTCTCAGACACACTCTCATACACATTCATACGTACTCATACATACGCATACATCCTCATACCTACTCGTACATGCTCGACTCCTACATGCTCATACATATTCATATTACATATTCATACACACTTCATTAAGATCTCAGAAGTACTCATACATAATACATACAAACATACGTACGTACGTACGTACATACATACATACATACATGCATGCAGGCAAAAATACATACATACATACATACATGCATACATACATACATACAAACACACCCATACATACATTCATACATACAGGCATACATACATACAGGCATACACACATACATACACACATACATGCATAGATACTCATACATACTTACATACTCACATACTTACATACTTATGCTTACTTACCTATTTACGTACATGCATACATACATACAGACAGCCTGTACATACATACATACATACGTACATATGTGCATACGTACATACGTACATACGTACATACGTACATACATACACACATGCATACGTACGTGCATACGTACATACGTACATACGTACATACGTACATACGTACATACGTACATACGTACACACGTACATACGTGCATACGTGCACACGTACATACCTGCATACGTGTATACATGTACATGCATACGTGTACATACATAGGTGTACATACTTTCGTTTATGTACATTACGTGTACATTCATATGTGTACATACATTTTGTACGTACATACGTGTTACATACGTAGAAATTTACACGTTTACACTTACATACGTGTTCATACATACGTGTATGTACATACGTGTACATGCATACGTGTACATAGGTACTTGTGCATACATACGTGCGCATAGATACTTGTAAATAATACTTTGTACATACTTCCGCATACTCGTACATACTTGTACATGTACTTGTACATACTTGTACATACTTGTACATACTTGTACATACTTGTTCAACATATTTGGACATACTCCTGCAGCTGCATGCAAGTACATACGTGCAGATACGTGTGCATACGTGTACATACGTGCACCTACGCGAAAATCCGCGTACATACAGTGACATGTGTGTACATGTATACGTGTACATACGTGTATATATATATGTACGTTTTGTACTTGTACCTACCTGCATACATACATGCATGCATACATACATGCATACATAATGCATTCATGCATACATACATTCGCACATTCATTATTTAGCTATATATTTATTTGTTTGTTTGTCTTTCTGTTTGTCTATCATATCTATGTATGTATGTATGTAATGTAATGTGATGTGATGCGATGTAATGTAATGTAATGTAGTGTAGTAATGTAATGTAATATAATGTAATGCAATGTAATGCAATGTATTGTAATGTAATATAATGTAATGTAATGTAATGCAATGTTATGCAATGTAATTTGTAGTGTAACAAAATGTATGTAATGTAATGTAATGTAATATAATGTAATGTCATGTAATGTAATTTTTACATTTTCATATATACTTCATTAAAAATGTTACATATTCATACATATTCACACCACATATTCATACATCCTTTTCCGAAAATTAGCCAAAAGATCTCAAAAGTACTCGCACATAATACATACATACGCACATACAGACGTAAATATGTACAAACCTGTACATACCTGTTCATACCTGTACATACGTACGTACGTAAATGCGTTCATACGCACGTACATACATACCTACGTACATACATACATACACACAGACATGCATACTCACATACTTACATACTTACATGTTTACTTACCTTCATACATACATGCATGCATACATACATACAGCCTGTACATACATACATACATAGATACATACAGACCTACAGACCTACATACATACATACCTACATACCTACATACCTACATACCTACATACCTACATACCTACATACGTACATACCTACATACCTACATACCTACATACGTACATGCGTACATGCAGACGCAAAGACGTACATACCTGTACATACCTGTTCATACCTGTACATACGTACATAGGTACATGTGTACATACGCACATACATACATACATACATACATACATACATACATACTAACATAAATACATACATACATACATACATACTTACATGCGTACATACGTGTACCATACGTGTACATACATACGTGTACATACAGACGTGTCACATACGTGGAAATCCACACGTTCACACGCACATACGTGCACAGTATACTGTGTAATCTGTGTACATACATACGTGTATGTACATACTTGTACATACATACGTGTACATAGATACTTGTACATAGATGCTTCGTACATACTTGCACATACTCGTACATACTTGTACATACTTGCACGTTCTTGTACATACTTGTACATACTTGTTCAACATACTTGTACATAATTCCGCAGCTGCATACAAGTACAAATGTGCAGATACGTGTGCATACGTGTACATACGTGCACCTACGTGCACATACGCGTACATACAGAGACATGTGTGTACATATATACGTGTACATACGTGTACATACGTGTTTTACGTGTACCTGCATACATGCATGCATACATACATACATGCATACATCCATGCATGCATACATACATTCGCACATACATTATCTAGCTATCTATCTGTTTGTTCCCCACATCACTGTGTGGGGTTCTTGTTTTTCGCTTGGATCCCGCCGGGGCTCCGCTCCTTCGCCTCCTCCTCCGCCGCCTCCTCCTCACTCACACTCATCATCACTCATTCCCTATCTCCCTCATTCACATCTCATCTCAATCACATCTCATCCTCACTCATCACTTGAGATGCCAATTGCGTGCATCACTCACTCACTCACTCACTCACTCATTCACTCACTG
>Ga0126342_10021716_pt1 | contig 10673 bp, 12 predicted proteins | sample Cyp1metagenome_FD_92528 | JGI IMG/M metagenome (GOLD analysis project Ga0126342, IMG submission 92528) | Coral microbial communities from Lord Howe Island, Old Settlement Bay, Australia - Cyphastrea 1 metagenome | ecosystem: Host-associated > Invertebrates > Cnidaria > Coral ...
ATATGATTTGATGTGATATGATGTGATATGGTATGATATGATACGTATGATTGAAAGATCGAAACCATCGGCTCGGAGATTGTTGACATCCTGAATCAACAAGCATTGCCATGGCTTACCAACAGGGCATGGGGATAGAGCCAATTCAAAACGGATGGTCAAATAATGACAATTTGTGTGGGTTGATTCGGAATGGCTGCCCACAATTTTGACTCCCTGCTGCCCTACTTACACAAAACCACAATAGTCGGAAAACAACCCTGTGGCAGATGATTATTTTAAAATATTTTGAAATCCTGATGATTTTAGGTGAATTAGTTGCACTCCATTCCGGCAATGGAGTTCGATTAAAGCTAAATTCTTTCGGAGGTTCCCGGAGGTATATTGTTTTTTCTTGAAATTCGTTCAGCAAGGCGTGACCGGAGGGTATGATGCTTGTGCCCTAAGGCCTAGTGGTGTCGGAATGCGATGTCGCATGAGAGCAGCAGCCATTCGTAGACAGGATACCTTGACATCCACATGCAGCAACGCGCAGAAGTGCACGAACAAAAGGGTGCTGTCGGGGAAGGAATGGGGCAAACCCAATAAACCATCTGTCATGAAGGGTTTGTTCCATTCCCACTTATATAATGATTTTTTGGCACTGCTCCAGGTGTGCCTAACAGAAGTGCTTCCATCTTCTAAAAGGTTAATCTTGGACATTCAGAAATGTGATAAGCCCAACCAGAAACCAGGCACAATACCTAACATGTTTTTTTCTCCCACGCTTTGCCAGAATAGGGACATATCCACAGTATCCACAGTATCGTATACCAAATAGTGAACCCCAATATTGGGGATGGTGCGTTGAAATTAGGTACCACATTCCACAGCTATATGCCAGGTTCCAGTTTGAAATTTGGGACTAACCAGTTCCCAAAGTCATGGACCATCCTCAACAAAGAAAGAAAAAACGGTACCCGGTACCTTCATGTGAGGGAGGTAATGCACGTAATTTTTTGGTAGGATTGAATTGAATTTCAGGCCATACGGCCCAACAATTCGGATTGTTACAACAAGTAGTTCCTTCTTTTGCACCTGAACTGGCCTAAAAATGTGCTTTTCTGCATTTGTTCGGGGTCTTGTGGATTCCATTGGCCCTGCAACTTTTCAGAAATATGTTGCATCCAGCTATTGATGAAGTAAACACATGTCCAGCATTCCAGCACTAACATAATCCCAAAAAGCCTGGTTAGATTCACCAGAACCAGCCACTTGACATGTTTCTTTCCATAGATAGCTAAGGCTCCACCATGGCAATGGTTGTAACTGATGTGGGAACTGCTCACAATGATAACGAAAACTGAATGGGAAAATCATCCCACTCTACTAATAAGTTGTTGATACAGATTGTACCTTGCTTTACGTACTTCAATTCTTTTATCTGTTCACATAAACAGTACATAAACATAATATATCATATATATCTGATGAATATGGTTAACCACATGTAAACTATCATAGATGTGGAAAACCCACCATGAATGCAGATCATTTTTGTATGATTACCCTAGTTCACCTATTTTGTAAGCATTCACCCACCATCCCCTCATCTATCACCACTGAGATTCCAATACATGACCGTTTTTGTCAGTCAAATCCCCATGTTGGCACTTTTCCATCTGTCTTGGTTTACCTTCGAGTCACCTTCCCCATAGCTAGCCGAAATGGCCCATGGTTTTGCGTGCAGACCAGCAGCCTATCTCGCATTGGAGTGGCAGCTGGTGACTACTGCACTAGCACCACGGCTGCGGCGCGTTTTACACGGGAAACCGTTGGGTGACTCTGGGAGATACAAAACGCGGTGGAACAACCATGGGAAAGCCGTTCGAATTTATTGATCTATATTCATGGCGGGTAGTTTAGCCAACAAGCATGAGGGACCGGGGGGTTAACCAACCGAAATAGGGGCATGCTGGGATGTAATGATGATAAATAAAGGATACATTTGAACTAAAGGGGTCGTTAACCACTATAAATTATCATTTAACGCTGGTGTTCATAGTGGTACATTGTTGATATACCAACATGGGGATATAACACTTCATGGTGATATGTGTAGTGATATATCCAACTATGCGAGAGTGGGCATCCCCAAAGTGGTGAACATCCCATTTGGATCACTTATCGGGATATTTGATGTATAAATAAACCACTGGCCAACAATCAATGGATATCAATGGATATGTTTCGAAAATAGCGAGTATGATTGGTTGGGATACCAACCAAAATTGCAGTCTATTTTGATCTGCAGCTTTTCAGGTGTTTCACTCAAGAATGGGAGCAAAGGACTCCAAACAATAGGCGAACGACTGGCCTTATTGGAGATATTGATATATCCTTCTTTTTGGGAGGTTGGTATGGGATGAATTAACAGCTCTTCAGATATGATCTCAATGTTCAGGACGCCTTACTTTTTCTTCACCAAGATTGCCTACTTCAAACTGCCATGTGAACCTGGGAACCCAGGTTTTGTCTTTCCCAAAGTCATTTTCCATACCCCATTGGGATCCAGAATGGCCTGGCTCAACTTAGGCCCACCTTTGCAGGCGACCAAGTTTCTCGGCTTACCAGCCCTCCAAGTAACAGCTTGTATTTAATCCACCGAAATGGCGAATCGCAGGGACATGTTTCGTTATTGTCGACAACCCAGAGAGCACTTGTGCATTAGCGAAAAATCATGGGCCAATTTGATTCAAACATATTCAAAAACAAGACTTGGAGAACTTATTTTTCCTTTTCTATTTTGCCCTCATCATGCTCTGGGAGACCAAACCAGCAGTCCATGTGGATAAAACTGCTGTTTGGTTTCAAAGATTGAGATGCGCTGAAGCTACCCAGAAGATGCGCCAAATATGTTTCTTCCGAAAGGCAAAGCTTCCCGAGGCTTCTTGTGAGCCGAAGTCACGAAGAATTGACGATGCCGAGAAGGGCGCAGCTCTTGGAAGTGGTTCAAAGTTTTTTGGTGATGGGAATCGATTATTGGTGCATGTTTAAGGCACTGAAAAGTTTTTCAAGCGTTTTTGCTGTCTGACATGTGAAAAAAATAGGTGGTTTATTTTTTTTTTGGCGGTGGTGGCCCATTTGATGGCACACTAAATGCGTGGTTCATTGCGAAGTGCCACGTGGGTCAGAAAAATGTTGGTCCCGCATGTCCAAAGTTGGGTTTGAAACATGGGGTTTGGATGTTTGTCCTTTTTTTCATAGAATGACGAAGTTGTTTTTCCCTAGCATCTCGCATGATTGGACAGAAAAACCATGAAGTTTCCGCCTTTGCTAACCACACATTTCAACGAAATTTTGGATTGGAGATATTGAAGACCACCACAAAAGAATGTGATAAAGATGATGAAGACTTTCGAATTGCCATCCACATTTCGCAAGTAGAAAACCATTGCTGTTCCAGAAGTTCATCCCCTAGGGTTTTGACCGTATTCGTCCGATGATCTTACACAAAAATGTTCGTGGCGCATTGCAGCCTTTTCGTTTTTAATTACCAGTTTTTAAGTTGATGCCCTGGGTGGTGTGTGGCGTTGTATGTCAGCTGAACTACCATGGCGGTGGCATGCTGCGATGTCTCCAAGAAGGATTGCAGAACTACATTGTGTTTCCATCATCTATTCATCCATTGCGGGTCGGTGAAGATGTGAACTTTCAGGTCGCGGAAAAAAATGGTCAACTGCAAGCGGTGGATGTGACCCCAGCCAGTCCTTCTGTCTCGAAGAAGCGACAGAAATTGGACAATCAGATGAATCAGATGGGGATCCTGAAAGGAGATCGAGGATCTAAGGGCAAACGTTCTGCACCTGGAAGCATTCATCGTTTGCAGACCAGGACCACCTGAAGTTGAGGATCATTTGATGAATCCATGGTGTGTTGAAAATGGGATATGCCACCAAGTAATCGTTCTTACAAGGAACATGATGATATCATGGTCATTGTACCAGTGAATTTCAAGGAGCCCTAAATTCAGACAGATCCATGTTGAATTTTGTGTAAATCACGTTCCCAAAAGAAGTCATCACATTTTCAAGAACATATTTCTAGGAGATGGGTCGGCCACATTCAACATCCAGAAACAACATGTGTTTATAGAAAAATCGCAGGATTCTTGGGTGAGATGGTGCGATGACAACGCATGATTCATATTTTTGGTGAGTTGGATCTTGTTTGACCCATGGAAGTGACTTACGGTGGTTCTCGTCGTTGATTAACCATGTTCCCAATTTTTTTAAGACATCTTTCTCCATGTTCAAAGCGCCTAAGCACCTAAACACATCCTTTTTCCCATCAAAATCCACAGGATCATGAAATTTCAGAACAGCAGCGCGGATGAACGACTTCAACAGGTGGAACAGGCTGAGTTGGAACTCGTCGAAGTTGTCGAAGAGGATGGGGACGCCTTGCGCCGCTTGCTGAATCGCTGCGTCGCGTGGTTGCGACCTGCCAAGTTTTGCCGAGGTGATGCTGATACCTGTTCGCACTTGGTCGCATGGAATGCCTGGGCTTGCTTAAAAAAAATACCATTGAAGGAACATCTATTTGCTTGTTGGTTGTGTTTTTTGAGCGTGGCGATTTTGTAGAAATTCAAGCTTCCAAAGAAAATAGACTTTCGAACCCTAGTCATTTGAGGGTTTCATGCCATATGTCAGGGAGCGCTTTGTTTTGCACTATGGTTTCCAGTTTTACTTGAGCTGTTGTTTTCAGATGGTTGTTTCAATTATTGAACATTACTGCATTTGCTTTGTTCTATTGCAGCTTCACACGCAACATTTCTATGTTCAAACAATCATGATGCATTGATATCAAGAGCCAATTGATCCTGCAGTAGATGGCTCCATAGTTTCAAAATCATGTGTTTCAATCAGCACATGCTGCGACAATCTCCAACGAGCTCACTTTCGTCGGACCTTTCCATCATTTCATTCAGCGGTTCAAATATGTTCAAATCATGTTTGCACGGACTCTTGGTTCCGGATGATTTTTCATGTCCTGAACTTAGGATTATTTCATGGTTTCAAGTATGCTACCTTGTTATCTTTTCAAGTTTCCAATCCCCCAATTTCTTGAGTGTTTATGATTACACCCTATGTACTTCATCGTCTTCGGCAACTGCCCAGGGAATCCAGGGAAGCATGGAAGATGTCAACCTGAGGAAATTGCAGCATCGCATTCGCAGGATACTCATCACGATTTTGCGTCGTCTGGATTTAGATGATGCTGTGACGTTTCAGCGAGTGGAGGTACGGCAGGTAGGGTTTAACGGTTTCAGGTTGTTTTTTGGTCGCTACCCCCCCTCAACCAAAAAAAATATGAATGGCTCCTCGCAAGGGGAGATGTCTTGGGCGGAATGCATCATGTGCCCTTTCTTCGTTAGAAAAATCCAAGACTTTGGCAAAACATCCCGGGTGTCACTCTTCTGGCACATTTTTTCCCTAAAGATGGCACCAAGAACTGTTGAGACTGACATAGAATAGTGAGAATTTTGCCATTCCTATTTCGAAATTCTGTGTAAAAGATAGTGTCCGTGTAGTATAGTGTGTTTCAGTATTAGCAATGGTACTTTCCCGGCTTGATTGCTGGAGGGTATCTCAAAACCACAACGCCGATATTTAGTTCCTGTAGGTTCATTGGCCCAAAAGCAGACACACTATTGTTTTGGATATAAATAGATAGTGTCAAAGGCTTAGGAAATTGAAGAAAATACAATTATGTATGATATATGTACGCATTGTTTTTCACATTCGAGATAGCCTTCTGCCCAAGAATAAGGATCATGCGATTTCTTTTTGATGTTGGCTGCATGCTCAAAGAATTTCAAACTACTTTCCAAGATAAAATTCGATATTCGAAGCTTTGTTTGTTTGGAATATAGATGCTGGTGTTCCAGGCAGTAGTTTTAATTTCCAAGGTGACAAACATAGATTGTACGGTCATAGCTGGAACCTTAAGAAACAAAGTTTATTTTATGTTCTCCTAGGTGAGAACCTATTTGTGTGAACTAAAGGAGGATCAACACGGCTGATTTAAATTTTCCAGCGGGAAATCCACGAGTTGGATCCCATTCTGAAAATACGGGTGAAGTACGGGTTAGGTACGGTTCAATGCCCAAGAACCCTTAGGGTTTCGGTGCTGCAGGTGGGATGTGCATCTCAACTGGAGACTATAACCACGATTTAACATTTGTGCAGATCCCAAATACAATTGGGTGAACAAAATGGTTAGTGCTCAGGGTTCACACCCTGGGAGCGATGGGCCACTTGGTTAGTTGGTGTGGCCATACTTGTATAGAGGCTACATCCCATTTTTTTGGTGTTATTTGACAATTTATTCAGACCATTGACCATTTATTTAGACCATTTATTGAGACCGTTTATATTCATAAAATTAGAGAGTGGCGCCCCGTTGGGGACTTTGTTTTTGAAGCATATCATCACAACACACTAGCGGTTTTCAACGTGTTTGGAACCAAAATCAATCATCATTCCCCATGGCCGTTGAAGATGAACCATGATGAACCCCAGCATCCCCAGGTGGCCGTGCGCTACCTCCAGAGCTGTCTACCCAACTTGGAAGATCGGCGGAGCATTCGGAGCATCCAGCAGTGGAAAAGCCTGTCCAAGCTGGTAGAAAGTGCGGCGCCAGGGTCGACCCGTAACTTGGTGTAACTGTCGGGTAGACCATCTTCAATAGGACCCAAGGTATGCCTAACTCAAGCCCCAGACACCAATAGATGTTGACTAACTGTATCATAGATACTGTACACCTATACGGTTTAATTGGCATCCCAAAAACATAGAAAAGAAAAACCTCAGTAACATAGTGGTACACTGAACCTTTTCACCTTTTCGTCATTTTTCTTAAGAGGATTGCCATACAATGCGATACATATGTTATTACATATAGCATATATAGCATATATAGCATATATAGCATATATAGCATATATAGCATATAAATTGCATGTAGCTCCGAGGCAAGAGTTCCCGTGGTCATTGCTTCAAGGGTCACTACGAACCCTCGGCGAACGTCCGCTCGGTGTCCAGCGTTTTTCGTGTCGACCTGCCTGTGAAGTTGCACTGCTCCGAGTGCGGCTTAACGTTGGTCAGCTGCTGGCGATTTCAACATCCCAGGACCAAGGTGGAGGAAGCCCAAAACCAAACGAAAACCATCCAAAATCTATGACATATCCATCAAATATCCATGAACATCATGATATTTCCATGAAATATCCATCATCCAGTAGCATTTTCGGTGATTTTTAGTGGTTGATGGCGATTTCACCCCATCAAGCTTGGTGATTTAAATACAATGTTCATCAATTTTCTTAACCATGAAACCTGGACCACATTGTTTTAGAGACATCTAAGTTCCACCATGGAGGTACATACCATCACTTCAGGAGTAACCTGCAAAAATGCGTGTTAACCCTGTTGATACCAGAAGGAAATCGATATAAACCATCATTCCTGTTTGTTAATACTAACATTTATTGGAGCTAAGGTTTTAAGCAGCCATCCCAGTGCTTTCCGCATGATTCTCAGGTGGAGTCAGTGTTAGTGCCACGGCAGGGCCATCATGCTTGTGAGAAACGATTAAAACGCAGATGTAACTGGAGACTATTGACTGGAAGATGTTCAATTTGTTTTGTGCATTGTTGTCATTATCATTGCTACTTTTCTTATCTTTTCTTTATATCACGTTTTTCAAAAAAAACATCAGAATCGGGAGTTTGCGGGATGCATCCCATACGGGGAACAGTTAACAGTTTTTTTTCCGGCAGGGTGCCTTGTTATTTCGAGGCAAATGGATGGCACCCGATGGATGTAAGTTAAAAGTGGACCATCATCCTCACCTGGTGTTTTGCATCCATCAGCGCTTGAAAATCCAATGCATTCCTTGTGGCGGCCAAAGAGTTTGCCCTCACGGACGGCAGAAGACTGAATGTGACTGGATCGCTGGGGACCACTGGATGATTTCATGGGAAGATCATCGGAGCATTTTCCATTACCATCTTTGATTACCGGAGGGTGTAACACTATGAAACTGGCTGGTGGTTTTGAATATGTGTGTTTCCACCCAAACTGCTTGGGAGAATGGTGCCCAATTGACATTAGACCACCAGCCCGCCAAACAATTGCTGTTTTCTTGTGTCCTTTTCATGTCTGTTCGGTTCTTTGCCCACAGCTGAAAACATTTTTGGTGATAACTTTGCAATGTTTTTTCTTGGAAGGGCATAGTCCCCCCTTCCGCCCGTTCTCACTTCAAGAAATTGAGCAGGTTATGTATAATTTGTGAGGTTTATCACTTTAGTCCCCGACAGCTTCAGGCAAAACCACTTCCACCCTGTTGAACAGCCAGAATCAGCTCAGAAAGGTGGAGCATAGCAATTAAATCCAGTTGAATGCTCTCCCAACATTTCGTGAATCCCAATTTTTGGTCACCAGTCCTGCAGGTAAAGAGTGCAAAGGTTCAAGGATTTGTCCGCACAATCGTTTCAAAGATCGTTGCAAGGAGTGTCTTTCAACCCGACGCCCCAGGGGCCCTAGGGGCTCCAGACTTTTGGCAGTCGCTTTTCGCAGATAGACACGGGGTGTCCCAAAGTGGATCCCGGTGCTGATTTTATTTGGTCAAACCTGCGGTCTGGCCGTTGGATTTTGTTTAGTGAGTTTAAGATGGAACATGCTTGGAAAGGATGCAAAATTGATTTGTTTGCTATTGATGCGGTGCATCAACAAGCACACCATACCGCCCATGTACTAGATTCATCTAAATTCTATTAAATACTATTATTCGGGGAGACCTTCAAAGCTATACCCAAACAAGGTCTGTAAACCCCTTCAATGAATTCAACACTTTGTTTGTCACATGCGTATCCACACAATCTCAAAGATGTGAGTGACCCTACGTCCAGGGACAAGTTGGTGATTTTCTTCCGCTGGTTTGAGACACACCCATGTAGGTCAAATGATTTGTGGTCGCTTGTGGTATTTCATGATATTTCCATGACATTTCCACTCCAGCTCAATAACCAGCTCTTTTCCAATGTAACACATATCATAATACATCTTATTCCATGATATTGCATCTTTATAGATGTGGGTCTGTCATGGTCTGTCTCAAAATGGGGGCACTCCCTAACTCCTACATGTCCATGAAATGGTCATGATATCTGGTTGATATTTCAATGATGTTTCTTCAGTTTCCAATGACATGTCAGTGACTCTCCATGTTTCAATGATATGTCAATCATGTTTCTTTGTTTTCCCATGATATTAGGGAAGTTTTTTATTTCATATTGTACCCGGCAGAAGGCACATGTTTCAAAGATTTACGTTGTTTTTTCTGCCGTTTCAAACAAAGGCCGCGGATTTCCGTACCGAGACAGAATGGCGAATGAGGCTGAGGTCCGAGACGGGCCGGTGTCCATCACTTGTAAATTCAGATGTGGAAAGTGTAAGCGATTTACTAAAATGGTGGGTTTTCCAGGCCTATGCTAGTTTACAGGTGGCTTGCTTACCTGGATCATTATGCGTTTATGTGGTTAGTGGGGTTATAACCTATGAATCGGAGATCCCGAGAAATCGGGGACTTTTTCTTTGGGTCATGAAACACTTGCTTAGTGGGATGATTGAACCTCCAAGTAGAGGTCATCTCCAGGTGTTCATAAAACCGTTCCAGAGCGACCTGGCGGTTGCCCCGGGTAAACCATATAGATTGCAGGGAGAAGGTATCACCCTGTGAATGTTCCACCCCTGTTTTGGTGCGTAGTTTTGAATCTCCATCACGTCCACATCACATGCAGTATGTGATTCGATCGCACTGAATTTTCAACAAAAACAATTCAATAACCATTACCCTTTGGTAAACAAACATAGCTATTGAAAATAGCCCTTTATAGTGGATTTACCTATTAAACATGATGATTTTCCATAGTTATGTTAGTTTACCAGAGGGTAAACTGTGTAGTGCAAAAAAACATATGGTTCATGTCGCTGGACTTACCGTCAGGTAATCAAACAGGGCTGGAAAAAATCCAATTGGTTCGAGGATTTTCCCACTCTGCCGATTTAGTTCGGGGATTTCCCAGCCATGGTTGGCCAATATTCCATGGATCTTCCCCAAAAAAATATTCCATCAAATATCCCATGATATCATGAATCCACATGTTTGGACCTTCCCATGGTGTGCACTTTTTTTCCCATCAGAGGCCTCTCTCTCCGGCTCTACCGGATTCCAGAGCGGTGCAGCTTCCGCAGATCCGACCCTTGCCCAATGGGCGCCTGAGGCAAGCATTTTCAATGGGAAAATCACGGAATTTCATGAAATTAAAGGACCGGATAACCCCACAAGTCAACTTCTTCCAATAATGTGTTTCAAAGGTTGTAGCGGGGTCGGAGAAGGAAGGAAAGACAAAGGAGGTGGTGAAAGACTGTGTGTGAAAGTATGTGAAAAGATAGTATGCATATACGTATGTATGTATATATATATTATATATGTATGTACGTACGTACGTACGTATGTATGTATGTATGAATGTATGTATGTGTATGTGTGTGACAAAGTTGCGCGTCTGGTGGTGTTTCTTCCACTAGATAGTGACTTGTCACTGAAGGCCAGAAAAGAAACAAGAT
>Ga0126342_10021717_pt1 | contig 10673 bp, 10 predicted proteins | sample Cyp1metagenome_FD_92528 | JGI IMG/M metagenome (GOLD analysis project Ga0126342, IMG submission 92528) | Coral microbial communities from Lord Howe Island, Old Settlement Bay, Australia - Cyphastrea 1 metagenome | ecosystem: Host-associated > Invertebrates > Cnidaria > Coral ...
CGCCACAACGGCGTGCACTTTTTCGACATCGCAACTTCTAAAAGTGCTCCGAAGCTGAGGTGTTTTATACATTTTGACTTGGAAATGTGCTTCGCGCCACAACTGCGTGCAATTTTTCATCTCTCATCGAGCCTGCTGGCTCCGCACCCGCCGCTTTAGCGAGCCTACTTTTCGACCCTCCGGAGCCACAAATCATCGGAAAAACACAATGTTTTGCGACTTTCCTACCTTTTCGCGCACCTGCATCTTCTTTCTTCTGACTCTGTCTCTTCTCTGATCTTCTCTCTTCTACTCCTCTCTTCTCTCTGACTCTTCGCATCTCTGCTTTTCATCTGTCCATATTGTCGGAAGTTTGACTTCTAAACTTCCTTCGATTACATGTTACCTTTTTATAGTCATCCCCAAAAGACAAACAAGTCAATCACCATTTAAGCAATAGAGATCCACCCCCAAAGGTCGATTCACTGTTCTTGACCATTGACAAATGGTTGTTGTAGATGAGGTACATTAGTGTCGCAATGTTGTGTCGTTTGTTTGCGAAGGACATGTGTATGTCTACATGTATATGATATATGTATACTTATTATTAAACACAATCAATATATATATATATACACATATTTACATACATATACATACATCTAATACATATACGTATAATACATATACACATAATAAGAAAAAAAATTCAGCCACCAAATTTATTGTTTTCAGACCAGCCAGTCACCATTTCATCCTGTATTTTTCCCGATCGGAGAATTTGAGGCTCCATTGGACATCCCTACAGCGGCTCAGTCGAGACAAACCCTGGGGGTGGCAGCATCATTGGTGAATTCACCCAGACATACCCAGACAATATATATATATAGATATAATATGATTTTGTATATAACATTGCTAATAATAATCATAAAATTAATGATAATAGCAAATTATATGTATTACATGGTGATACCGTAGATACTGTATCACCAATAATGTCTTTCACCCACCAATATAAATAGAGTTATATGGATATAAGATGTGCGTATGCAGTAATACGCCTATGTATATGGCATGTATATATATATATACACATACGCAATACATGCAAATCCAGTTATGTATATATAAATTATATATATATATATATATGCACATGCAATATCTATATCTATCTATCTATCTAGCTATCTATCTATCTATCTACCTATCTACCTATCTATCTATCTAGCTAGCTAGCTAGGTAGCTAGCTAGCTACCTAGCTACCTAGCTAACCAGCTAACCTACCTACCAACCTGCCTGCCTGCCTGCCTGCCTGCCTACCTACCTCTCTATATATATATATTCCATTTACACATGTACATTGTGTTTGCACTTATATCTCTATCACACACATGTATGTATTTTTGAATACGCATATGTGTGAATATATATATATATATGTAATACACAAATATAACACACATATTCCAACATTGATGTGTCTAGATCATAAACGCCCTGGCGTTTTTGATCAGAAAACTCCTAGAATTGGATGGACATTTTACATTGAAGCACCTCTGCTGTTTATATTAAAATCCGGGTTTCCGATTACGATTTTGCCGTCAACCAATCCATTCAGTATCATATTTGGTGACTAAAAGATCCATTCTTAACTGATTAACTCCGATGAAACCACAGTTTTACATTTTTTGGAACCCCAAACAGGGGAACTGAGAACGAGTAACTCAGATCTTCCAGATGGACACCCTGACTAACCCTGGTTCTGCCTAAAAGGTGAACCAACGAGGGGGTTATACATTCCTTGTGTGTTTTGGTCGTGGATTTTGAGAGGAGTCTCTTGGTTGACAGCCGGACTCGGCATCAATGAAAAATATATAAAAATATGGCAATCGGCAGTGCACAGACCCCCTGGGAGACGAGGTCATCAGCTTTGTGGCTTGAACATGTGGGGCTGCGTAAAATAATCTGGGCAATGGCAATGTACCCACAGAAGTGGTAATGTTTATTCATTTTTAGTATGAAAAAAATCATTTCGTGGAATGATGAATTTCACCCATATACAAATGTTTTAAATGTATATATATATATATATGTATGTATGTAATGTAATGTAATGTAATGTAATGTAATGTAATGTAATGTAATGTAATGTAATGTAATGTATGTATGTATGTATCATTTTATATCATCCTCTGTACTCATGTTATTTAACCATGCTATCCATCTAGGGTCTGGGAGGACTAGCTGAATCGGCTCATCGTTTACAACCACCCGAGGTTGTGGGGCGGCTTGCAAATACAGTGGGTATCTTGGCGCAACTGCTGGTACCCTTCGGTAAAGTAACCGGTTGCGAACTGGAAAATGGCCATAGAAATAGTTGATTTACTGCATTTATGCAGCTATAAACTGGTGATTTTCCATAGTTTTTTGTATGTTTACCCGAGGGTTTTTAAGGTGAAGGCTTGAAGAAGGAGGGGTCAGGGATTGGCCACACCAATGGAGTTGACGGTGAAAAGTTGAAATGGTCACCGTTCTTCTGTTGCCAATATTTGATGTGGTACAGGGCAGTACAGGGTGTTGAAACTTCGGCCCAAGTCTTTATCTTTGGCTGGGGCCGGCCCCATGGTGTTTTTTTAGCTCTGTAATACATCAATATACATTATGTGTCTAATTAACATTGATTAATTATATATATATATATACATAATCAATACAGTAGGCTTGATGTAATGAGGTTAAGCCATGAGAAGTGACTGATGACGTCCAACAATGAGTTCTCAATGTAGCACTGGTTGATGTTCCCAACTGGAGGTGTGATCCCCAACTGACTGACTATTTGGTTGGGATTGACCCCCAAAGCAGATCTTTGAAGATATTTGAAATGTGAGATGCCTTGCCAGTTGTTGTGAGCACTGTCATGATTGTTGCAGATTTTAAGAATGCAGCGCACCCGTATCCTTATTCTCATTCCCACCATCATCATCGCCACTGCGATCATGAGCATCATCATTCCACTACTCCGTTATTCCATCATTCTATTCATTCCATCACTCCATTTATTCTGACGTTCCATTACTTCCATCATTCTTCTTATTCCATGATTCCAATTCGTTCTATCATTCTATGCAATTTCACATAATTTCATCATTTTATTTCATTCTGTTCATTCCATCATTCTTTTAACTCCATCATTCCATCATTCTATTTATTTTTGTACATTCCATCATTTTATTCACTTGATCACTCGCGATCATTCCGTTTATTTCATCATTCGATCAATTCCATCATTCAATATATAATTCAATTTATATAGATATGATTCTATTCAAAGTGCGAATCTAGTTCTATTCTAGTCTATCCCATTCCATTCTGTTCTCTTGATCATCATCATCGTCATCATCATCATCATCATCAGCATCAGTCCACCAAGCAGCGCCAACCAGGGCACCTTGATAAAGCATAGACCAACAAAATACCCAAGCATTGGTGATGATTCTTGACATCAAACAGGTACTCCCAAAGGGGGCAATTTTTATCAATGTTCTGTGTCACGACATATCACTGAAACCAATGTGGTAGTTTCACATTGTTCTATTGAGCATCCAGATGTTCAATGGGTGATGATCTACAAATGGAAAATCGAAGGTGAGGTAGGTCATGATTCGATTGCACCGCAATATTGACAAAATAGATCAACATTTGTATATATACATTTGTTAAATTTTGATGAAAACAACCCAAGCCAATAACCATGGGTCCAACAGACAACTTGCATACCTTGACCTAGACCAACTTGTATCACCGATGGCGCCGTGAAACGCACGTGACACATGTGAACTAGGCTGGGCGTTCCATGTGTCCATGTCATACCGCAACTTTTAGCTGGTGGCTGATGCCCGTCTCAGGAAACCCCGTGGATGCAAGGAGGGCAGGTGCGAGCATTGTGATGGGAAAATGATTTCAATATATTTCAATCGCCCACATTCAAAAATTCAACTGCAGCACTTGTATGTCATTCTCTGCGTGGTGAAGGTTGCAGAAGGCATGCTGATTGTCCGGTGGAAGTGATGGAAAGCCCCAACTGGGACAATACATTATGCAGGACTCCAGTTCCAACCCAAATCTATCATGATCTATTATGATCTATTTGCCTATGTGGCAATGACCCACAAAACACCCAGTTGTGTAGCTGAATAATTCATTTATCTCCGAATTTACTTCCGAAAAAAAAAGAAAAAAAGTCTAATGTGGCTGAACTCACTCATAGACTCATAGATCCTGCACATTTCCCCAACACATTGTCTCCCCATTCACCGCCTACACGTGATTCGCTCCCGGTTGTTCCGCGGTAGGAATTGCGATCATTGCCACCTGTGCCCGTGGAAACGCACACGTGTGGACAAGGTTCGACCAGGATGGGTCAAAATTTCAATCTCAGGGGACCACAGATTGACTTGTCATGACTTGTCTATATTTTGTCAGACCATTTTTGGGGGTGCCCAATTTTGACCCATACCCCCCCATTTTATGATGGGAAATGATGATGGATCATTAAATTTGGTACCTTATTTTTCAGACAACCCCACCTTTATTGTGCAAGAAGTAGCGATTCATAGTTAGTAGCTGAGTTTAATAACCCCCCAAAAGACTGAGATGTATTGGGAGCCCAGTTGCAGTACTTATCACAATCACTAATTCTGGCAACACCTGAATCGTTGGGTTTCTCTCGCAAAGATAGGGATATCATAGAACTTATTTAGCAATCAAGATTGATTGTGTATTTTAGCCATCAAAATGGAAAATGGGAATCCCACACAAAATGACAATTCAATGGTGAAAATAGGTTGAGTAGCCAGTGCATTCCAAAGGAGCCAAATCCAACTCTTGGATGGTCTCCCGAACCCCTGGGTATGAAGTGGGTTTGGACAATTTACTTTTCAGCTTTTCACACCTAAAAAAGGTTCCAACACATTAAAAACAACACTTTTTTTAGGTTCAAGGTGGCTGAAACCCTGGTTCCGCTTTGAAATAATCACTGGTTGGTGGTTTGGAACATTTTTTATTTTTCATAATATATGGGAATAATAATCCCAAATGACTAATATTGTTCAGAGGGGTTGAAACCACCAACCAGCATGGTTTGATGGCAGAGATCATTTGCTGGGGAAACCAATGGAACTGACATATGGGATATGCCACCGACCACAGCAAGGAACATGTACATATAGAATATATATATATATATAAGTATATATATAATATTACATTATACTAAATTGTATTGTATTATATCATATCTCATGTCATGTCATGTCATGTCATATCATATTATCTGATCTTATATTATATTATATTACACTATATTATATCACATATATATATATATAACATGCTGTCTTTTAATCGCCTCACATTTTTTTGGTCATTTTCTGGTTCTGTTGATTTAAGAAGATTATAGGAATCCTCAATTAGATAGAACAGTGAATTAGCACTATTTCAATAGGGATTTGTGTGTTCATTTTTCTGGGGATAACTCTGTATATATATATATTTCATATGCATAGACCTGGAATCGCCCATGGATCCGAGGTTCATGCTTTGAAACCTTCCCAAAACGCCCTCGGGGGTCCACATCCTCGGGTTGCCCCAGGCCCCAACAGACGGTGGTGCAGGCTGACGGCTGGGTGAGTTTGAAGCCATGGCTCCAATGTGCCCCAAGTCTTTCAATGTGATTATAAAAGCCAATATACATACATACATACATACATACATACATACATACATTCATACATACATACATACATGCATACATACATACATACATACATAGTTACATACATAGTTACATACATAGTTACATACATAGTTACATACATAGTTACATACATAGTTACATACATAGTTACATACATAGTTACATACATAGTTACATACATACATACATAGTTACATACATACATACATACATACATACATACATACATATACATACATACATATACATACATACATATACATACATACATATACATACATACATACATACATACATACATACATACATACATATATATACATACATACATATACATACATACATATACATACATACATATACATACATACATATACATACATACATATACATACATACATACATTCTTTGTTTTTTTGGTGATTATAAAATTGATCGCGCAACGTGGTAATGGTCAACTGAGGATGCTGCATTGTTGGATTTACCACTGAAACTAGCTATAGAACGAAGAAAAGTCGGCCTCCCTGCTGAATCTTCAAGGATTACAGCTACCACAGCACCAGACCCAACTTTCCATGTGTCTTTCTGAGTTGGTTGGTGCTTCTTCCTGTGTTGGACGACTACGGTTCAACAGCCCCCAATGTATATATAACTATATATGTATTATATATAATATATATATGTATTAAACATGTATTATATATACATATATATCATATTGCTTAATAGAAATGATGATAATCTTTCCATGTTTGCGAAAGAGGCTCATCATGTTCCTGTGTTGTCAGCTCCATCTGGCGATGCTCTCCCACCTCTTGAGATCACGTCGAACACGATCCTTTCTGGTGGTATAACAGCGAAATCGGGTAATTTTTGCACAGTAAATGTTGGTAAATATACCAGCACCCCTTTATGGATAATTTGGGGCTAGCCCAGAGCCCATTTGCTCGGATTTGTGTTTTTGTTGATTCACCTTTAAGGCCTTTTAGGTGCAAATGTTTGTTGAGTTTTGTCATACGGAGAAGTTGGACAGAAGAGCATTGATGATGCGGATAGTGATGATATGATAATGCTAGTTCTGATAGTGAATGATTGGGATAATGGATTCGGACAATGACTAACACATGATTGGGAAACTCATCTTTGATGATTCCATTTTGGAATTGGGATACGGCAATTCGAGGGAATCTGGAGCTAACCATGCCAGAGCACTCACGAATCCAATGTTGTTCCTGACTTCATTATATAATTATATATATATATATTTGCAAAAGTCGAGAAACAAAAACATATCCAGAGGATTTCGAGTTAAGAACGACAAAATTGTTGTGTTGCATTTCGGGTCTCATTTCTCTTGACCATAGTTTGGGTCTTGCTCAAATTGATGTCCGCCAAAACTGGGCCAAAACAGATAGCATTGAAGAGCTAGTGTGGTGGTTTGCAAGATACCCTCTGGTAATTTGTTACATAGCTATTGAAAATGGCCCATTTATAGTTGATTTCCCCATGAGAAATGGTGATTTTCCATAGCTTTTTGTATGTTTACCAGGCCGGGTAATTTCACCCCTTAGGGATGGGGATACCCAGCTGCGCCGTGCCCCATCCAACGCATTGGACTCGCCCCGCCAGGACGTTATAAGACGCGAAGTCGAAAGAGGCACAGCAATTAGCTGCCACAAGGCGCCAGGCGCAGAGTTGACGATGGTTGAGCTGATGTAAAGTAAAGATTAATATATATATAGAGTTATATATATATGTTGATGGTCGATTTGTTTTTTGCCTTAAGTCATGTTGGGCTTCCTCAAAACTTTGTTTCGAAACCATTTCAAAACGATCGGTTGGGAACCAATGATATTGCTGTATCCAAATGTCAGATATTTCCCAAGTACTTCCTGAAACATCGACGGAGCCCGCTGCTAAGAGCAGAATTTGAACACGACTTGCCCATGCAGTTGATGCCATGCCAGGCGTTTGCTAGGATGGAGTGGGGCATTAAAAGTCACTTGAACTGCACATAGAATGACTGGTTGGATGATGTAGGGCTGGTGCAGTGTTGTGCAGTGTGATGCGGTGTGGTGTGATGGTAAACAGCAAAACATCGAAATATGTTCAAAAGCTCAAAAAGCAAGTGGTTGTGCTCCAGCGCAATATTCAACCTGAGACCCATGTGGAGAACCTTTGGTCAGAATTAGGAAGAAAAATGGGAGCGAATCCCGAAATCCCAGGTTCTCAGATGGGTTACTTCATGTTACGTCCTATCATAACCATTCAAAATTTGAATCCATTTGTATCCATTTGTGGTTTTATCTTGCAGTCTTGCTCTTTTGTCGTGCCCACGTTTTGCGGCCCAGGTACGTCGCTAGTCCAGATCGATTAGACAAGAGCCCTTGCTCTTGGTGCCGTCAGGCCCTGCAACGTGTCCAGGTGATCCATATTCACCCGGGCCAGTCGGGGCACCTTTCCTGGGTACAAGCTGGGGCAAGTTTTGCTGAGAACAAATATGAACAAATGAAAAGAGGTCACCTCGCTCGAAGATTCACCAATGGAATGCGGACTACATGTCCCGGCAGAGAGAGATTGTGCGATCTTTCAGGGCAGATGGTCCGTGGATACCCGTGGAGTTTAAAAACACCTTTCCTACTGGCTGGCCAGCAGGTAAAACCTGTTCATGGAATGGCTGGGTAAGCGTGGTGATTTTTTTTTGGGAGCACCCGGACTTCACAGTTTGGGGCCCTGGAAACCATTGAGTGCGAAACCAAGACTCTGGTCGTTTTTCTAATATGTTCCAATCAGAAAAGCGATTCCCTCTGAAATTATGATTGATTGAGATCCTGGTGGTTGCTTGCTGGAATGAACTGCCAAGGGCTTTTGATATACAAAAACAACAAAGACAAATCGCAAAACCAACTCAACAAAGCTTGGCTCTTCATCCAGCTTGGAGTTTGGTTGGAGGGTCCCCTCCGGAGGTCCGAGACGTCCCTTCTGGTTGTTAGCATCAATGCATACACCATTCCATAGCGGTCTTTGAAGATATAGTGACCTGCGCTCGAGGTCCGCGGATGCTTGAGGTGTTTGGAAAATGCTGAGATGGCCCCCCCCTCTGTTGAATCTGGTTGAATCCTATGTGACACTTGGTTCCAAGATATCTTGGACTTGTCTTCCTCAGGATTGGGGAATCATGAGGTCACAACTTGTCAACTGCGTCATTGCTGATACCACTACACCATCCATGTTTGCCACATTAATCGAATGATTTGCAGAGAATGTAAGTAGGTCAAATTAAATGTGTAGGCCATGTAATCATGCCCATATGCTGCTCTATATTTATAGTATTTTATAATATCTTTATAGTTGTATACCTCCGAAATTATATACCAAGTCTTGTAGGCAAATGTACCCCACCGTGGTTCTCATAAGAGAGATGGAGTTGCCAACTGGGAGAGAAGGACTCATCAAAAAATTATAGGCATTGGATCCCTGCGGTCCCCCGGTTATAGGATGCTATTATTGGATATTACTGGATAACATTGGATATTATTGGCATATATTGGCACTGATTTCAACCGTCGCAGCACTCCATGCAAATGACACCTCAAGCAGATCCTTTGGTAAATGGCCTGCTAGCAGGTCATACTTGTGCTGGGCAGGTCAGTCTTGTGCAGGAATGGTGCCATGAACCCGGCTAAGCAGGAACTTGGCCATGTCGTTTGGCCATGGCAGCTTTAGAGCATTGTATACATGACACAGTGGGGAGATGAAACAATCTGTTTGACATCCGAAAACTGGCCTGAACACTACGAATCTGTAGTGGAACAAGAACAAGTAGTTGAACCCGTAGCGGAAGCCTCAGGTTCGAGTGGCTTAAAAGTTGAAATCCATTCCAGCACAGTTTTTCCGCCCAAACACCTGTGGACTGGCGCCTCAATCGGACGTGCTGAACAGTCTAAATGTCAAGCTGACCAGGTAAAAAGACCCGCTGCCAATTGGATAATTGGATATACCCTCTGGTAATTTAACATAGCTATTGAAAATTGCCATTTATAGTGGATTTACCCATTAAAAATAGTGATTTTCCATAGCTATGTTAAATTACCAGAGGGTAATTGGATGAGTTGAGCTGGTTTGCTGCCTTGAAGGGTCTGTGTTGATGAATCTGACATTATCGGAGGGTTCCATTGGAACTGGTGACCCAACAAATTTCTGAGATTGATGCTGTGCTGAGGGGAAGTCTCTAGAGAACACAAGAGTTTTTCACATGTTAGAGTACGAGTGAAGCGATAGTAAAACATCCCGCCAGGTTTTACCATAAATGGGTTGATGAATATATAAACATGTATAAATAATCAACATATGGGAGGTTTATTAGTGCTTTACCATGCTTTGTACCAACATTCCGTACTTCAGCGTCACATCATCGACCCTTGTCAATCCTGCGTGGCGATTCACGGCTTGCTGAATGTGATGCTTCCTGGGATTCATGTGTTATGTGTTAACCATGCATTACCACCGGAATTGAGATGTAAAGGTCTTGGCGGCGCAATCTCAGGAATTCCCTGTCTCTTTATGTGTTCGTTTTCGATGCCCCATGAAAACGAACGGATCCCAAAGTGAATTTGGAATGAATTTGGAATTGACTCTTTCTTTCCCTGCAGAACGGCCATTGAATAATTTTCTGCCACTCAAGTTCGGGTGCACACGGTGTACCAAAATCTCCAGGAGCAGTTGCAGAAGCTCACAGAGTCTCAAGAGAAGGTGCAGTGCGGTGTTTCTACTTTGGTTGGCATTCTGGTTGGTGGTTTGGAACATGAATTTTATAGAATGGGCTAGCGCCCGGGTGCCGCCGACCCCCCCTATTTGGGGGGTCCTGCAGAGAGAGGGAGAGAGATAGATAGATGGATGGATGGATGGATGGATGGATAGATAGGTAGAGAG
>Ga0126342_10021718_pt1 | contig 10673 bp, 12 predicted proteins | sample Cyp1metagenome_FD_92528 | JGI IMG/M metagenome (GOLD analysis project Ga0126342, IMG submission 92528) | Coral microbial communities from Lord Howe Island, Old Settlement Bay, Australia - Cyphastrea 1 metagenome | ecosystem: Host-associated > Invertebrates > Cnidaria > Coral ...
GTATGTAGGTATGTAGGTATGTAGGTATGTAGGTATGTAGGTATGTAGGTATGTAGGTATGTAGGTATGTAGGTATGTAGGTAGGTAGGTAGGTAGGTATGTATGTATGTATGTATATATGTATGTAATGTATGTATGTATGTATGTATGTATGTATGTATGTATGTATGTATGTATGTATGTATGTGTATATATATATATGCGCCTTTATACGGCATATGCGTTTTTATGGGTAGCAATTTCAGGCACCCCTTACACGAACAGATGTCTTGATCTGAGGCAAAGGATCGTGAGCTGGGCATGTTGCTGTGGGCCACGAAGCAAAATATCTAGTGGATTTTTTGGTGAATCGGTGAACCTTCTCTGAAGGTTTGACTTCTATTGTTTTTCTTCACTTGTTTCTATGCTTCAGATTGATTCAGGATGTCACTCACGAGCGATTCGTGAAGCTTAGACATCCACTTTGAGTTGTTTGGTGCCAGGTAACCACTTTGGACCTCTGGGTGCCTTGCCTCGCAAGGCCTCGGAGGGAGCTACACATAGAGTTTCCCAAGCATATGATGATATGATAGTTAGATTAATTCATTATGGGGATATTATGATAATATATCATATTATCATATGCTACTCAACCATATTCAACCACCATTATATGTTTATCCTATTGTTTATATGTTTATCCTATTGTATCCCCATAATATGCCACTCAACCACCATTTAACCGTTTTAACCATCATAAAACATGGTATCTATGCTGTTCTCCAGGAGCCCCCCAGTCAAGATCCTGCCTTGAAGTTTGTCCTGAGAGCGTCAATGTCCCAGTGCTGGCAAGCAGGTTCGAATCAGCCCAGCTGTCTCCTTTATTCTCGTTCATTGGCATCATGTCAGCTTATGTCAGTATGTCATGGTATTTTTATGTATTTTTGGCAGAATCCATGGACTACTCTGCCTGCTTTCTTGGCTGCTGGTAGTGACTGGTTACTTCAGTCGGATGGCTGAGGTGCAATTGGCCGCTGTTGCTGCCAGAGGTTGGGTCCAAGCCAGGCAGCGTTCGCGAAGAGCCCAGGCCTGAGTTCGTCCCCTGTGACCCTGGATGACCCTGGCAGTCGTACCTGACAGCATGGAGTAATGGAGGCAGTTGACACCTTTCGTATCTACAAGCTGCAGCTCGCCACGCAGTCGACCAGGTGAGGTCAGACTGAGAGCATTGGATCTGAGGTAAATGGTCATCATTTACCTATGGAAAGAACAACATGTTTTTTAGGTAAAACATGTAAAACATTCATTCATGGGCCATTTTCCATAGCTACTTTAGATTACCAGAGGGCAAGCCATGTATATAATGATTATATACTTCCCATGGCTGCTGGCAATTTGGGTCATGATGTAACTTCTTGACAAAGTCAGCATCGAGCAGGCTCTTCTGCTGTAGTCACCTCCAAAGACGAGGAACAAGCCACTCAAAGGCAAGGGCACTGGGATGGCAACTGTCCAGGTTTGACTTTGTGGAAATCGAGTCTACTATTTGACTCTACAAATATCGCTGAATACTCTTGGAAGAAAGCATGGCCTTTGGATGCCATTGGCCTCTCCATCGCAGGGTATCCCCAACTGCTTCGCTTTCCGTGCCAGATGCTCGGTACCAGAGGAACGTGATCGCCGAGCTGTGCGATATCAGAGACTGATGGACATCTACGACCGCGCCTGCGCAGGACATGTTTTTGTTGAGCCAGCACTTTTTCCCGAATGCACTGGTTGATGGGAGGGGCAGTTGGCGAATTTCTTGGGGATTATATGATAACATAATGATAACATATGATAACCATAGTAGGGAAAGCTATTAACCAGATGGGATTGATGGGATTGGGATATCTTGAGTCGCTCAGTTGGACCATGTTGGAACAAAGATTTCAGATTTGGAGCTGGACTCGATAGGACTTCCATCCAAGATGTCCTGAGCCTCAAGGCATCCTTTGCTGAATCGACTCCCACGGACAGGAGATGTTCTCATTGAAATTTGCAAAGTCAGTATTTTCTGTTGCTTGTCTTTCCAGTGGGATGACTCCGCAGGTAAACTTAGAACCTTTAGCTCCTTTGATCCCTTGGAATTTTCAACGTTTTTTGTCACCTGACAGTAGTAATCTGGCTCAAAGATTGGGCAGCGAACCTCACATCCAGCTGAGCTGGCGGTGAAAAGATGGCGGTTTTTTTCATGTTGAGATCTGAAAAAATATTCGATGTCGTTGTGCTGCGGTTTCCAACATCAGATGAGTTTGAGGTGGAACTGAGTGGAACTCAGTTGATTTCCTTCATTGTACCAAGTTCATGCAGACATCGGTGGCGGACTTTGCCGGTGGCGGACTTTGCAGTCTGATCACGGCCTTCAATGGATGTGACATCAATAGAATGACATTCAAAGAAGGCAAGAGTTCCATATGGGTTTGTCTGAAAATATAAGGTATCTCTAAAACGGACATTTTAATGGGGATTATGATCATCAACCATCAAATGCGGTGGTGTTCCCCTGCACTTTCAAGACGCAATATCATATCACTCAAGAGATTCCAACCATAGATGTCCTTTTCCAGTTGGTTGGCTGATCAATAAGAAGCAGGTTTCCTCCATTCAACAACCAACAGGTAGATTATAGTATCAATCTACCAAACTGGGCCCCTCTATTTTTCCTAAAAGATGAGACTTACCGAACCTACAGGCTTCCAAAGATGGCAATCATCTTTGGTAAAGATGGTAATTCCACTGGCCCCTCCATGTATAGATTATACAATTTATACATGATTATGATTTTAATTTTAATGGTGCTTTGCCGAACCTATTATAGTTGGATTATATATACAATATTATATAATCAACAATTTATAGTTACGGAGGTACCACATTTTGGAGTGAGTCCAAGCTTCCAGTGGGACAGACATCCATTTTTTCCACGTCTGGACATCCACCATGAGCTCTTTCCATGGCGCTGCAGACCTGCGTTTGTTCCGAGCCGGGACTGCGGCTCGACAGGCAGATCTTTTATCCATGCAGAAGTTATACCTGGTTGATGGGTCAATATAGTGGAGTTGTACTACCTGATATTTCTTGGGGATTATGATCACATGTTTGCTGTTAAGAGCCCACCGTCAATCCTGGAAGCGAGTGTTTGGGTCTGCCAGTTTCGCAGGTTTCGAAAAGAGCTCCGCTTGCTGAGCAGCGAGTTGGGGGCTCAATGTCTTGGTTTGCTCATGGTTCTCTCCCTGTAGCGGCTGGTAGTAGGACTACAAAAAGTACCCTCTGGCTATTTAAGGTAGCTATGGAAAATGATCATTTGTCATAGGCAAATCACAATCAATCATCTATAAATGCGCAAATTTCCAAAGCTATTTTAAGAAAGTCAGATGGTAGAGTCTTCTTAATCGTATGATTGTGTTCTCAGCGCAAAGGCATTCCGGCCCCCGCGGTCACACTCTTGCGCGAAACTGCGAGATCGGATGGAACGACGGATCACTTTTTCGGTTGCGGCAGGCCGGTGTATTGTGGCCTGTGTGGCCTGAGTACGGTAGCTACCTAGTATATGAACACAAACATGCGCACAGACCAACAAAGAGGAGCGCAGGGAATTGGACTTCGGATGACTTCAACAATTTCAACACTTGGCATCGAAGTGCATTTGCAAAATCAGTTGAAATCATAAGTGCGTTACTATGTCACGTAGACATTTCACAGAAAAAAAGGAACTCAAAGCAACAGTCAGCCAATCGAAGGCCAAGTCAGCGTCTGATTCTAGGCCCTGTCGAATGCAAGTGGTTCCCCAGCTTGTGCCCTTGGGCGGATCGCTGAACTTGTGCTTTGCTCGCAGCAGCGACTTCGCCATCGGGATTATGTGTCTCGGAACTAGTGGAAGGTTTTGCCCTTTGAAAAGCTTAACCGCATATATTGTTTATTGTTTACATACAGTGTTAGATTAACTTGTGTAATTATAGCTATATAGATAATTGATGCCGCCCCGTAATGGAATTTCTTTATATAATTATATATATATACACAATATATATATGTATACATATATAATGTATACACCACACTATGGTCTTGTGGTCTGGCTTGGCGGGTAAACCTCCTGTCCTGACTCTGAGGTGGGGGTGCTGCGAAACCTGGAAACGGCCAATGCTTTAGCCCCCTTGGCATCCACGTGCATGGACCCTTGGTAGTCATGACTTGTGAAAAGTGATGGGAAAAGCCATGGAAGAGCGATGTTTTTTTTTTGGAGGAGCAACAATTTGGAGGGGCAACTATATAATACAAGTTGGAGAGTAAGAATGAGTAAGATAAACTTTCCTGAAGACTCACTGAAGACATCATCAGCAAAGGATTCGGCATGTTGAATCTTTGGCCATGTTGTGAGGAACGCCTAGTGAAAGAGAACAAGGCTGAGTTGGCCTCAGGGCTTTCACAAGAGGACATTTTGCCTCGGTTGGGCATGTGGGCAACTTTCAGGCTTGAAATCGCAGCCCAGCTAGGGAGAAATGGATGTGGGATGATGTTCCTTTTCTGTTCACCTCCAAATTGATGGGATTTATGGACGTCCACCCAAAAAGATTGGATTTCAGAGATTTTCGCCCATCCCCAGAAAGCTCCGAGCCGAATGGTACCCCAACGCCAGAGGAGCTGTACGACAACTTCCGCAATGCCGTGCGCGTGCTTGGGCCCCTCACGATGCGGGAGCCGAGAGTAGCAGCCGCATCGTTTTTTTTTTGTGTCAACCCCCCAATTGGAAACTAGAAATACATGAGCATTTTGGTTATGAAATAAGAGAGTTCACCACCAGTTGTAGGGATTATAGGGAGTTTCACTATGTTTGAACTCTCAAAATATGGTGATGTAAATGTGAATGCTGGTTGGTTGATACTTAATTAGGTGGTTTCGGCATGTCTGAAAATGGGGTACAGCCATACATGGCAATTAAAGGGGAACACATGATTGTAAACCATAGGATTAAAGGGTTTTCCCCAAAATTTCAAACACACCCAAATGGGAAATCATCATTACAGTACTTTCTGCTACTTTCTGATCGGTTAAGGTTCCTCTAGTGGTTCCATGTGCCATGGGTGGATCCGTGCGGACGACTCATTTGACGGATTTTTCCCCAGCGAAGCTATTGGGGTTCCTACTTCAAGTGTAGGAGGAGTTGCACGTCTGCGTTTTGGAGCGGGCATGCTGGTGCCGCTGCAGGGTGCTGCTTGAGGGTGCTGCTTGAGGGTGCTGCTTGAGGATGCTGCTGTCAGAGTGGTGTGTGCGCTTTGGCGCAGGCATGCTGGTGCTATATGCCGTAGGAAAAAGAGGCGAGCGCTTGGTTACCACCAAAAAAAGCTTTTGCTATCTGGGGTCTATGCTGGCGTAATCTTGGGTCCATTTTGGGGTTCCTACTAGCCACAGGATGAGGAAGAAGAGGGAGAGCAGAAGGACTTCTTCCAACAGCCGATTCCTCAAGAGGAATGGCTGCAGTGCTGAACTCAGTTGGGCCATGACTTCGATCCATGGTGCGTGGCCACTGATCGTAGCTGTCACAGGGGCCACGGCTTCGGCGCTCAGGCGGGTGGCAGAGAGAATGGACGAGGAGAAGGTGGAAAAGTTGAGGCACTGAACGACAGCCGCAGCTGGAAAGGTGGAGCTCATCTGGAGCTTTTCCAGGGGGATACCCCTATCAACCACTTATAGATGGGTTTTTCTCTGAAATAAACCATCCGGCTAGTGGGGATATCCCATTATCCCATTTAAAATTCCGGTTAAAATTCCATGAAAATCCCATTCTTCCAGCAACTTCGCAGTCTCCAACTTTTCGTTCCCACAGCTGTTGGTTCAAACCGTAGCTGTTGGTTCGCGACAAGGGCCTCAGCAGCCTCAGCATGAATGGCTCGCGACCCCGCAGTCGGTCGCCCTGCAAGAGTCATGAGGTGTGGGATGTAAACAGGAGATACAGCCATCCACTTTATGGCAATAGAATGCTATATTATAGTATATTATAGTATATTCAATTACGCATATAAGATGCCAATGCATATAGTATAATATATATATATATGTATGTATGTGTATATGTATATGTATATGTATATGTATATGTATATGTATATGTATATGTATGTGTATGTGTATGTGTATGTGTATGTGTATTGTGTATGTGTATATGTATATGTATATATATATATATATGTATATATATATATATGTATATATGTATGTATATATATATGTTATATATACATATTATAGTGTATATTATATATATATATATGTACAACAACGATGTGATATGGGTTTGCCCCAGACTGGGGATATACCCAGCCAGTGTTTAGGAGGAAAACACCGCCAGTCCATCAAAAAGAAGGGGTAGCAATTTTGATGGTAAGTTATCACCATTTTGGGGGTAACCCCACCAATTGTTTATCCAGGCTTGACACCACAAAGGGTCTCGAATCAAACATGAGGGATTTACCCCAAATACAGGGGGCATCAAAGAAAATCAAATAATTAACAATTGCAGTACAATAGCATGTAATGGGATGCGTGACCAAGAGATTCGATATGGGTTTGTCACAAGATGAGGGATAACTCAATGTTTGGATGTGTTTTACAAATGATTCAAACATCGGATGGAATAGGGCCCACATGGGTCCACCATTTTCAGACAAACTTTAATTTTGGGGGGGATGTTTGAGAGACATACCAACATCCTATTCGTTTTAATGACAAACCTGGCTGAGGCTATGAGGTGACACTTTTGTGAAATTACATGTCAACCCACAATATCCCAGAATGATATGGCCAACACAAACTGGGAAACAACCCATGTTTAGAGGAATCCACGATCGAATAAAAAACCCTGTTTTCACCGGTGACCTTCCAATTTGCCCTGGAGGCAAACTGTGGATATTCTGCCAAAGATTTGATGGAATGCTCGAAATCTCAAGTGGGTTATGCTTTCGATGACTTGATTTGCATGCCAGGGCATATTGACTTCGGGGTTCATGATGTGGAGCTACTCTCCCGCTTCACGAAATCGATCTCTTTGAAGACTCCAATTGCATCCAGCCCCATGGACACTGTCACGGAAGCCACTATGGCCATAGCGATGGCTTTGGAGGGTGGCATCGGGATTATCCATTCCAAGATGCCAATTGAAAAACAAACTGCACAGGTTGAAAATGTCAAACGATACGAGCAGGGCTTCATTAGTAGTCCCCTGTGCATAACTCCAAACATGACATGCGGCGAACTGGTGAAGCTGCGAGAAAAATGTGGTTTCTCTGGCTTTCCAGTCACAGAGAGTGGCAAACTGCACTCCAAATTACTGGGTCTGGTGGCAAAACGAGATGCCGACTTCTTCAGCGAATCCACCTTGATGAAGGATGCTAGGCATTGCTGGGCGTATGTGCCTATTTACCCATTTTCCAGCTGATCTAATCTTGTTTGATTTGTTTGTCATACTCTGGGATCAAAAAATGGATAAGTGAATGTCCCAAGGTATTGGTTTTCAACCATGCCCTTGTACCAAGGACATCATGACGAAAGTGGAGGATTTGGTGACTGCCAAAGAGGGGATTGGATTGAGGCAAGATACTGCAAACTTCTTCCCAACCACTTCTTGTTGAAGTTCAAAGTGACATGTGTGTGGGTAAAAACTTGTGAAACACATGAACACCAGCCTACTGTATCTTTAGATTATATAGATACCTACACCGTATCTAACTCAATAAAACTTGCTTCGGCACATATAAATACTCAAGCGTTCATTTTGGGACGTTTAAACAAGCATTGTTCGAGCAGATGACCAGTGGATACGCGTGGGCCCAGGGAAGCCAATCAGATCCTGAGCGACTCCAAGAAAGGCAAGCTCCCAATCGTCAACGCTGCAGGCAGCAACTACAAGCCATGCTTTCCAAAGCTCAAAGCTGAAAGTTTCGATGCTCACCGTGTCATAGATAATATGACATGATATGACCTGTATTTATACCATTTTATACCGATATAATATATATATATATATATATGTATATATATATACATACACATAATATACATGATCATATACATATATATATATACATATGTATATGTCACGTATATAATATGCATTATTATGACATGTAAACAAAATATTTTTAGCTGGACATGTTTCATATGTTGAAAAATATGACAATATATATATATACATATATGTGCATATACATACATAATTATGTATATATATATACATACATAGAGTATCCTGATCATATACATAAACAATTGGACCCCCGAAACACAAAGGATTCACTCGGAAAGCTGTCGGGCAGACCGACGGACTTCGCGCGCAGGTGAGATTGTTGGCCTGTTGGCGCGAAAGGATCTCATCAAAAATCAGGATTTCCCGGCTGCCTCGAAGGACCCGTGGTGACAAATGGAAGAGCAGTTGCAATTTTCGGTGATTTGAGGGAAGTCTCAAGATTCTGTGAGAGGATCTCAATAAGAGTCTTCGCGTGGCTGCGGCAGTCAACGTTCTGGCAGATGATCGCAAAGAACGGGTCAAAGCATTGGCAAATGCGGGAGTGGATGCCATTGTCTTTGACAATAGGCGGGACTCTTTGTCAAAGCAGTTGGAATCCGTGGCATGTTCGCTGTTTGAATGCTTATTACCCTTCGGTAATCAAACATGGCTGGGAAATCCTCTATCAATGGGCATCAAGAAATGGGGCATTCATCTATAACTGCGGGATTTTCCAGCCGCGCCTGATGCAACCAGAGGAGTACTGAGTTTTTGACCTTAGGCAGGGTGACAATGAAGACCAGCTGGAAATCATCCGCTGGACGAAGAAGGAGTTTCCCAAGATGCAGGTTATTGGAGGAAACGTGGTCGCTTGGTGAACAACCATAGGCAAAGCGGTGTCGCAGTTCTTTTCAGAAACAGCACTTGATGTAGAGCGTGTCAACTTTTGCATGCAACAAGTGGCTTTGTCTGAAAAAATGGCTACCCCAAATTGGAGCAAGCTTGATGGTTTATCATCCTGTTCCGATTAAACTTGCTACTTGGGGGGTATACAGTAGACCTATTTTTCAGACATGCCACCCCGTGCTTCAGGTTACGCGTCGGCAGGCAAAGAACCTTCTCGCCTCTTGCCTCAATTCGCATCAGGTTGATGAAGCAGCTGTAGAGATCTGTAGAGCACCGTCCCAGCAATTGGGTGTCGAACTTTGTTGATGACAAAGATGGCTTTTTCGAGAGGGACTGGATTTCAGACTTTCAAACAGATGTTGCCACCCTCCAAGATCCTTGCATCAACTCAGCAGTGACAAACACATTTTTGTTGATGGTTCTTAAACAATTCAACTGTAGCCAACTTGAAGCCACGATGAAAGTGCGAAGCAATCCACAACGATTTGTTTTGAACGCAGTCAATGGGAAACTATGGACATCTCATGTCTTGTAAAGCGCTTCCAGGATGCTGGTGTAGACGCCTTGCGTGTTGGCATGGGCATCAGCTCAGTGTCCACGGCTCACAAAGATCGTGGCTGTGGTCGGGCACAGGCCAGCGCAGTGTACAATGTCGTTTCTTGGCTCTCTCATTCTGTAGGTCTTATCCTCTTATCATCTCTTATCCAAAGAGTGGGCTCAATGTCTGGCAAGTTTTTTCCGACCAAAATTGAGGATGAGCCACTGTTTTTTTCGATCGACGGGTGAAGCCCCGAGAGGTGGGGTATTGCATGGTAGCCAGCTATGGTGCAGCTGCTGTCAGCTCAGGCAAAAATTGCACGTTGCTACAATGTGCCGGTGATTGCTGATGGCGGTATCAGCAGCCCAGGCCACATTGTGAAGGCACTGTGCTTAGGACGCTCGGCAGTGACAGAAAGGTGCTCTTGGAATGTAGTGATGTAGCCATACCTGTTAATATAAGAAATCATCTTCACAATTCAGCCTGGAAAAATAAGATAAATCAGCACTTCACATCACTTTCATTCACTTTTCATGATTTCCCACAGTTTGATCATGTGAATCTCATAATAGGCCCAGGGGTTGGCCCAAGGCCCCTTGCCCTTGCCACAAGGAGCCGAAGCGGTGATGTGTGGCAGCTTGCTGGCTGGCACCGAAGAGTCTCCTGGGGAGTACTTCTATGCTGATTCCGGCACTCGTTTGAAGGCCCGATCCCTTTGGAAATGGTAACGGTTAGATAGTAACGGTGAGAAAAAACGCCAACAAGAAGGTGAACCATTAGATTTAGTAGCATATTTTCAGAGAAAGCCATATTTCGGGTTGGGCAGGAGTTTCAATGAAGCATTGGAACATGTGATTAAAACTATTGAAGTAGGATTCACCAACACTATATGGGTGCAAGCAAAAAAAGAACGGTGGGGGGGTGTCTTACATGTGCCACGCTCAAATCTTGGGTCAATTTCCAATATTGGGGGCTGGTCATTCCATTCATAGCCATTGCCAGGATTATCATCATAGGATGGATGACCAGACCCCACATATATATATAGATACACACATACACTGGTAGGACAAAAGTGTGTTCCTCTTGAAGCATATATACAAATACATATATATATACATATGTATATATATATATATGTATACACACATACATATATATATACATATATATATATACAAATACATATATATATATATAGACAAA
>Ga0126342_10021719_pt1 | contig 10672 bp, 8 predicted proteins | sample Cyp1metagenome_FD_92528 | JGI IMG/M metagenome (GOLD analysis project Ga0126342, IMG submission 92528) | Coral microbial communities from Lord Howe Island, Old Settlement Bay, Australia - Cyphastrea 1 metagenome | ecosystem: Host-associated > Invertebrates > Cnidaria > Coral ...
CCAGGTGTCAGGTTAAGGTGAGTTGGATAGGATGTTGGCAGCTTTCAGCATCATCCAGTATATATGACTTCCCCAGGAGTCTTCGATGAACGGGGGCTATGTTAATATCTTGGTTTTTTGTCCGCCGGTGCTACGTTAAGTTTCCCCGGCGTATTATTTATTGTTTTTTTATCATTGTTTGTATTGTTATTTATGATCATTATTATTATGTATTATTATTATTATGTTTTATTATTATTACTGGTAGTATTGCTATCATTGTGTATTATTATCATTTATTGCTATTATTCTTGTTCTTCTTCTTATTATTATTATTAGTATTATTATTATTTATGATTATACTTATTACTATGTTGTTTATTATTATCATGTTGATAATGGCAGTGATGATCAAGACAGGTTACGTTTCCACTGGGTTTCCTTGCCAGGCATGTGTCAAGGGCTCGATCCAGGAGGCAGGCGATTTCTGGTGTTGTTGGTAGATGTTGGTAAATATTCCAGCAGCAAACAGGATTGGATCCACTACAAATACGCCATAGAACTCATAGAGCCATATTTTTTTTGTTTAGCATTTTGATGGCATTTCCATGGCTACACAGATGGTCGTAGGTCGAAAGCTGTGTCGACGCGAGGGCCTGGAACACACCATGTTCATCCATTTATCCCACTGACAAAGTGCTTGACACACATTTGTTTAAAGGTTCCCAAAACATCCCAAAACATAAATGACACAAGGAAAGGAACATTTGAGATCACCAGAATTCCAGGTGTTGCTGTTGCGTGTACTGAAGCATCGTTGGAGCCTTTAGTTTCCCGCAGTCGGATCCTTCAAGGCATTGGATCTCTGCTAGTTTGCAGGTAGATTTTGCCACATCCATACATTCCCAAAACATCCCAAAACATCCCAAAACGCATGAGTGATCATGACTGCTAATGACTACTGACTATCCGTTTCTTGTCTAAGCAAACAGTCTATTGAAGCTGTGGATGACAGGGGACGCTGCTCCTACCCTGCAGGTGCACGATCTCATTTTGAAAGGTGCCGACAAGAATGCTCCGTTGGACAAGGAACTCAAAACCCCGCAACTCGGTGGTTTTTGGGAACCAGGGCCCAGGGGAAGCCATCGGAAAAAAAATGGTGAGATCAGTGGTTTTTGGGAACGTGTAATTTGTCGGGCTGGCACCTTTGTGTATCTCACATTGGTAAAATCGGTGGGTTTTTGTCCAGTTGCCATTCACTTGGCCGAGTCTGCAAAACATCCAGCTGAACTTTGCAACAAAATGGATCGCTGGTGCAGCATCAGTTGGGTGTGCTTTCAATTGGAACAGCCCCAAAACAGGCTACCGTGATTCCGAAAAGTGACCCGGATGATCTCGGATGTGAACTGCTCCAGCTATGGAATAGTTACCAACAAGTGCCTCAAACAATGACCCGATGTGGGTATACAAATATTCCACACATGGAGCATATGGGTATGGGTGTTTGGCATGTAACTTCACCACTTAGGAAGTGCAGTTCCAGTAATTCCAGTTATCAGTGAATATATACATATACATATACATATACATATACATATACATATACATATTCATATACATATACATATACATATACATGCACATATGCATATGTATATAATATATATATATACACACAATATTATGTATATATATATAACGCAACCAGAGGTACAAAGTTATATCCCAACCTATGGGGGTTTTACAACCATGGTTGTCGACATTTTGTAAGCTCAACTGCACCCTCAAGCATGTTGATGGCCTCTACAGGAAGCTAAATTGGAGGCACCTATCATTTACAAGGTGTATATAAGGGCTAAATTTCAGAGGATATAGCCCGAAGTTCTGGTGCTTTTATATCTGGTACAGTAGCTCCAGTTTAGGTACCTGAAATGGCCACTGATGAAAGTTGATCTGAAAGTTGTTTGAACATTTTGAAATATCCCAATTTATTATATCTCAATCATTCTTATGTATGAAATTATGATTATAATCCCATTAATCTCATGTGTTTTAATAATCCCACAGAATATCTGTCGGTTTTCCCCATGTTCAGCCAGCCAGAAATCTGGTGAAAAAATCTAAGGCTGATGATCGCCTGTCAGCTCGGTTGGCCCACCGGCCTGTTGGTGCTTTGAGGTGATACCAACCATTTGATATGCAGATGTCATCTGCATTTCAGATGGTTGGTGGTTTCCAAGATTGTTTTCCATTTTCTATATGGGATGTCATCCTTCCCATTGACGAACTCATATTTTTCAAGATGGTTATTGCACCACCAAGCAATTTCAGATTGATTGGTATCATTCGATTGTAGGTTACGTCAACGTCACCTGCTGAAAACAATTTAGCCAGCCCAGTTCTTCAGAATTCTGAAGTGCACTGCAAGTGCCAGATTTCGAAGTTCCTTAAATGGAAAGCTAAAACAGCTAACCATAGCTAACCCACATGATTGTGCCATTGGTTTAACCGGCATGTTGTTGCCATAAACATTGTAACCAATCCCCTGAAACAAACGAAAAAAAGTCCACCAAAAATGGGGGTTCCGTGACCATTTCCCTGAAATGCATCCTTCTGACAGCTCTTTGAGCGCAGCTATGGTTGATTTTAAGCGATCATCTCCACAGTGGCACAACCCTTATCCATCCCTTATCCCAATAGAATTCCAGTGATTTGTATAGAATCCCCATATCAAGAGATCTACAATCCCATCCCCATTGCCTCAGCCTTTTTTTGCCCAGATGTGCATGGACCATGCAGCTAGTGAGTCGGCATTGTTCACCACAAAAACGATTTCTGAGATGCACATCCATCACGAAAACTCTCAGTGATTGCAGTTGCATGCAAGAATCACCATTATTCCTATAGATTCCTATAGATATCACATATATATTGTATATATATATATATATTGTGTATATATATACAAGACTATATATATATATATATACACATGAAACTATGTGTTGCATCCCATACCTATGATGTTCACCCCACCATAAGCCCAACATATCTGAGCAGTGTTCAGAACCACTGTTGGTTGATTATTACATGGGATTATATGGGATTCTAACTATCCAATATATTATACTATTCAATAGATACATCCAAGTATTCTCACAATCCACTGAGAAATTTGTTCTTAACATTACCAAACATCATGTACTGTATCAGTTCTCTCCACTATTAAATATATATATATATATATATATTTGTCATTTTTTTTTTTCAACCCCAGACTAAGATACGATCAGCGCCATCGCCAGGTTTCATTTGGTCAAGTGGCTGGTGGAATTTGAAGGCGTTGACCTCGATGGCCCTGTCTCGCGCTGTGGCTTTCGCGCCATTGACTACGCTGGGAAGGCGCCTTTTTGGGCTGAGGTTTTGAAGCAGATTTCGCTAGTGAATTCATGGGATTGATTTTCTGGTTGTTTAACATAGCTATGGAAAATGGCCCATGAAAATCGATGGTCTATGATTTTTTTTAATGATTTATATGATGATTTACCGTTGAAAAATGCAGAAGGTATATAGTCGGGACTGGATACTAAATATAATTTAGTGGGACTTACCCTCCTCAAAACCAACCTAGACACTGAGAGTCATCCATGTGTGCATGCCTTAGTGTTCTTCTAACTCCCTACTTGCTAGGGTCGTCATGCTCAATCAAGGGAGGGTATACTATGGTATACTATCTAGCGGGTGGTGCAATTGCGGTTATAGATGTCGTGTACTGCCATGGGCTTCATCCTTAGTTGTTGTTTCAATGATAGCTATATACCCGCTTACATATGTACAAGCACTATTACTATTACGATTATGAGATTGTGACCCACTATGGGAACTGCTATCAGACACCAGTTTGAAAGTGGACAGACATCGGTTTATAACATGTGTTAAGCACATTATTTATTACATATATAAACACAGTAGCTACTTCGCTGTGAACAGTGCCCAAGTTATACCTTTTATGGATTTTAATGCTAGAGAACAAAACTCTGACTACATACTACAGGTAGTTTTACAGGAAGTGTGAACTGACCTAAGAACTCGGAACCACTATTAAACACCCAGTCAGCAAGTGGACAACAATCAGGATAAATATGGATAAACCATGACCAGAAGCCGCTTGCATATTGGATATCAAGTTCCAGTATATCGATTGTTCAGGTTTATAACTCCAATAACTATGGTTTATGGTACTTATAACTACAGTTACTGGGGCTTATAAACCAACTTATAACGGGGGGGCTCACATTGTACCAATCATCAGGCACATCCATGTTGATCCCATTCCAAAGGGATGAGCCCAGGAGCAATTCCGATGGCCAAACGAAGAGGCCCCCAGATTGGCCAACTCAGTCGATGTCTTGTGTGTTTTTTTAAACGTTTAAATGCCGCTTGGTGTCCAAGACAAACTAGAACTATGGTTCACATTGGTATATATGCCATTTGTATTTTGCAATGTATATATATATATATATACGTATTATACATATATATATATATGTAACTGGATTATGTTTGTTTTGGGGTATTGTTTTTTCATGTGTGTTTGGTTTTGCCATTAAATATAGAAATATACAGCTATTTGCCCTCTGGCAATCTCACATAGCCATGTAAAACCCACCATTTTGAACGGGTAAATCATCTAGAACGGCGATGACTTCCATGCCATCTTAGAGTCAAGGTCCCGATGAAAGCTTGGATCCAAGTGCCTCGCGTTGGATCTGTGGCTCCTATGGTTTTTCCCAGTGCTTCGTTGACCGGTTGCATTCCAGTCAACAAATGGGTTTGTCTGAAAATAGGGTATATTCCCAATTATAGCCATTTAATAGGGATAATGATCATTAACCATTGGGTTTAGGGGTACACTATTTTCAGACACACCCAAATAGGTAGATGAGAATCAATGGTGTACCAGACCCCCCTATTTTTCCTGAAAGGACAATATGTGGCTCGACCAGAGGTGGAATCATTGGTGAAGGATTCCACGATTTTTCGTTGTCAGTTTTAATGTCTTACCAAGATATGGCGTATGGATCCATACCGTCCATACCCCTATAATCCACTATAGATAGACCCATTTTCGGCGCGTTGCATCCATTTGTGAGTTATTTTCATGTTCACCTAGGGTACTTTTGCCGCATGGAGTTGTCCGGAAGATAGGGTATCCCAAAGAATCCAGCGGTTGATTATAAAAATCCTATCAAGATGTCGTTTTTTTGGGGGGAACTATCACTATCTCCCTTTTGACATATGTCCCATTAATTAAATCCCATTAAATCCCCATGTGTTTCTCATTAAACCCCATTAAATCCCATTAAATCCCCATGTTTTTCTCATTAACCCCCATTAAATTCCATGTTTTTCTTATTAAACCCCATTAAATCCCGATATTTGTCCTAGATAAGTCCTCACTTTCATTGAGGGTCCCTGACATTCGCTGACAGGTGGAGATAGCTGACTACCTCAGGCTGAAACCCTTGGTTTTTTGGGATCCCCCATGTTAAGAAACCCCCATTTAATGTAAATTGGACATTCAATGACATTTACAATGAGTGTGTTTTTTCCCAAGTGTTGATAGTGCAATACGCATTTGTATTGGTACAACACGATCAACAACTGTACAACACTTTCATCAGAATTAAATTCCAAAAATACATGGTGTTTCACATGTAATTCAAAGGTCAAGCATCATCTTCATCATCATCATCATCATCACTGACAACATCAACAACAAACATAGGGTTTCATCATCAAACCATATGTTTTTTTTCCCCATGTTTGTTTGTTGGTCGTTCACTGGGCAGGAGTTTGGGTTCCAACTACACCTGGTGGGGCGCCTGCTTTGCCGGAGACATCCCCCGAATCGATGAGTTTCTGCAGAACGGCCAGGTGTGGGGCCATGAATCAGGGATTCATGGAGAAACTGGGGAGGTTCAGCCAAGAAAATGGGAAGAAAAATGAGAAAATCTGGGAAAGTATAGGAAAATGCTGAAAATAAATGGGATTATTCTGGGATTTCATGGGAGCATCAACGATTGTATCGATGGGAGTTATGTTTTGTCGATGATTTGCTGATTGTTCCCGGAGTTCCACTGGGGAGAGAAGCCCCTGATAAAGGGGAGATGGAAGCAGCGTGATTTTTCCAACAGGTCAAATGACTCAGGATTATGCGCAAATACTTTACCCTCTGATAAACTAACATATCTAATCATATCTATGGAAAAGTGTACATAGAAATAGTTGATTTACCTATCAAAATTGTATAAATTTGTGTTTTGTTTCCATAGTTTTTTGTTAGTTTTCTGGATGGTAGGCTTGATATTTCTTCGCGATAAATGGGGGAACATAATGACTGATACCCAGCCCGAGTCATGGATGTTCTTTGTCATTTGTCAAGTGACGGTTTGGGTGGGGATTTCACCAATAAAAAATGCTTATATATCAGTGTTATATCCGCAATAAATAATGGGTAGGTTTCTTCAGGGTGGTGAAGTGTAGGTGGAACTAAGTTTGTTTTGCTGTAAACGAGGTCAGCTTACCTTGGAATATCCATGATTTTTAGTTATTCACTCTCTGAATCCCAACGGAACTGGAATGGTGATGGAACTAATCAGTTCATGGGTAAGCCGAGCTGGCGGTGGAAACTCACCGAGTTCGGAGGGTTTTCTGTTCTAAGCATTCTAAGCAATGTCCGATAGTACTGTTTACTGGTAGTCAGGTTGTAAGTGTAGACATCATGCTTACTGTGATTGCATCACATTGTCCAGCCCTAAAGGGGTCCAATTTCATGGCCTTGCTAAGCGTAGGCGTACTAACCACTGCAACTTGCGAAGTGCAGGACATCAATGAAGTCAATCCGGTGCTATGGAACTACAACGCAGTGGACTGTGTGAAGCTCAGTCTTTGGCAGGCCCTGGAGGTGTGAATTTCGGGGGAAAAAAATTGGGTTTTTGTTCGATTGAGGTGCCATCCACGGCGGCTGCGGAAAAGCTGCGCAATTCCTGGTGGCGCGTGGTGGCATCATCACCGTGCGAAACTGTTCCGTGGCTCATGACAGACCAAGCTGATGACAACTGCTGATGGGAACTGACATTGTACGACACCCGATTAACTAGGGCTGGACTTATGAAGGAGAAGGTGTCAATCACATTGCAATTATACCGTATTGGAGTTTGACCTTCTCTTGTTTTGGTATTTAACTTCGCCCTACGGATATATGAGTAACGGTCAAAATTAGCAGAACACCAAAGTAGTGGAGAGTGGACATGGGATGTCCAATTTGTGCGAAAACATTCACAACCGATAGGGGACCAGCCACTTACCGATACCCTATTTTTGTACTTAGCACGGAAGTACAAACCTTCACAACCGATAGGGGACTTTGGCCATGTCCATTGCAGATAGTAAGTAATTTTGTCCGCCACTCATATGAAAATCACCAAAGGTGTGCCAACATGAGTTGAAAAGCAGGCGATTCCTGGAGACAGGCTTACTCCCAAAAATAGATGAAGGGGAAATCTACAGGAACCCCTTTATTTTGGAGTACAGCCGATGATTTTCTGAAAATTGAGCTTGTAATCGGTAAACTAATGTTCACAGCTGACTGCTAAAGGGTTCCATCACCATGAAATCCTAGGATTTCCTAGGTAAATCATGGTCTTTATGTATATGTTTATCATCTATTTTCATGATTTTCATGGTGGCTTCCAGCGCATCGTCCCAGGTCATATCCCAGTGTGGGAAGATATGCTCTGGAGCTTGGGTCGCGGAGATGCTTTCATGTACAAGGATGGCCGGGATGGTCTCAATAAAAAAAGGAAATGCCATGAAGATACCATGAAATACCACGGAATTCATAGAAGATATTGAAAAAAAACAATGAACATATCTATGCTTTGTGTGATGCAACAATCTTGACGTTTCCCTTCTGGGTACCGCATATCGTTCCAGAATTGGTCCACTTTGTTGGAGTTTCATAGCCTTTTGTTTTAGTTTCCATTCATTCCATTCATTTCCTGTTTCAATAATTTCCAGGAGATGGGCTTTGAAGAAGGAACCTTCACAAAGCTCTGAGCAGCGCGGCAAGCGACCTGGTCGCCTATTCAAACCGAAAAAGAACAAGTCAAGTGGAGAAGACATCAAAGGTCAGAGATGTTTCCAAGATTGCTGCTGTTATTCGAGTGATAACTTGCTGGAAGTAGTCGAATCGTTGCGATGTAGAGAGATCAGCTTCTTCGTTGCTATGCTGAAAAATGTTAGCGACCTCACTGGCTGAACGAAACCGGTAAATGATGAACTTAAGTGATGGTAAGGTTCCGGGAATCTTCCAAGCAAAGAAGCATCTCATCCAATAAAAGGACCCTGCGGTAATCAAACGTGGCAAAGACAAATCCCCCAATAATCCCAATATTTGTAGTCGATTGTCCTAGCTAGAAACCTCCATTTACTTCTGGGATTCCCATTGCCTCGTTTGATTACCAGAGGGTAACTATTTTATTTGGGATTTGGGAAGCACTTTGATTTGCCAAGTTCTTTTTCCCCCTGTCATCGCTGGCATTCATGGCACTGGACATTTCTTCCGCTATCCCTCTGTCTCAAGCGATCAGCGAAGCTGAAGATGGACAGCATCATCCAAGCGGTGACACGCGATCAGCCGGTGGATCACTTGTGCAAGGACTTGGATGCAAGGGCCTTGACGAAGTGCATAGGCCTGGGGTCCCAGAAAGTGCTCATGGAATAAGATGTGACAAGATGAGTATATCACCCATGAAAGAAATGGATATTTTACTATATAATTAACTAGAAATGATAATATACATATTTGATTGGTGATAAGGATGAATTGTTGAGAAATGGTCACAGCCAAGTTATGTCATGTACAGGTAAGTAGTGGTAAGTACATGTAAGTACATGTACGTACATTTCATGTACTTTGTGAGATTGGCTACAGACTTTAAGACTTCAAATCTTGGATGACCCGCGGGGACACTGCATTGAAATTGGTGATGGAAAGAGAACCACAGCACAGCTTCTCACACATTTATGTCATTTTTATAACTATTTTATGTATGAATAATTTGGCAATCCAACGTAGCTATGGAAAAGCACCATTTTGAATGGGTAAATCATGTACTGTACAAACATGCCATCTCACATAGATATGTGAAATTCGCAGAAGGCATACTGGCCGTTGGGTCGGGACGGTCGGGACTTGATCTTCTCCTCGAGTCTTCCAGCTCCGAGGCCAGTTGGGAAGACTTCACAAGCCCTTGGCAGCTGCGACTCTCTTGGAAGCTGTTCAAAGATCTCGTGGTGATGTCAACGTCATCCACTACAATGCAGCTTGCTTTTGGAGGTTTCACCGTGTTTTAAACAAGCTTTCATTCAAACAAATGCAGCAGGATAGAAAACACCCTGGAAAATGAATATTCTTCCATATGGATTTCAGTGTTTCATATTTTTACTTTGTTTTTGTGCAGATGATGAACAGCCAATTGGATCATCCATAGCAATCGCAAAATATAGCAAGCTTTGAAGGATCTCATCACAACTTATGTTGATATTAGAGAAGCCCCCTGGCTTTGAATTTGCTCTGGAATCAGTTCCTTTAGTGAAAGGATACTCAACCACCTGCCAACGTTCCTACTGAATGGTTTCTCAACTTATTGTTGACATATTGTTGCCAAACTGATGCATACCACCTTTGCTGCCTCAGATCTATCTTGGTGTTAAATAGTGTTGACATCATAATGAATGATAATATACTATACAGTGTTTACATATGTTTACATGTTTTTACACTCATTTGCTGTATTATTGTATTATTACTACTGTATTATGTACAGATTCACCCCCTGGTAAATTAACGTAAGACCCTGAACATAATCATTTTTAGTGGAAACTAATCTTCCAACCCCTATCTGGCAGTGTCTATGTTCATTTGCTGGAGGGTATATACTAAATCATATCGTCATGTTTGATGGTTCAAAAAGGCCGCCATCAGCGCCTGTGCTTCGGCAAGCGCCTGGTCTTTGGCATTGCAGCTCTTTTGCAACGCCAAACTCGAGGTGAGCAGGGACCCCTGGTTGATACTAAACACATATGCAGTTACTGTATGGCTCTATGGCCAGTTCTGAATGAGATTAATGTGGGATACAGATTAGTGTGGGGATACAGAATTGTGTCCACAGACCTCAAAATTATTCTGTAACTCTGGAAATGATCGAGGGTACAGTTTTGTGTCCACAGGATTTTGGTGTAAGTTGTTTTTCATTTTTTTTTTTAAGTTTTTAATTGTTTTTTATTTTATTTTAAAATTTTATTTTATTTTATTATTTTTAATTATAATAATTTTTAATTTAATTATTCCTTTATTTTATTTTAAATTATGTTTTATTTTTATTTTTAATTAATTAATTTTAATAATTTTTATTTTTATTTTTTAATTTTATTTTAAATTATTTTTTATTTTCATTTTTAATTATAATAATTGTTAATTTAATTATTTTTATTTTTTATTATGTTTTTTTTATTATTTTGTAAAATTGTGTCAGGATACACAATTGTGTCATTGTGTCAGGATACACAATTGTGTCTTGGTCTTTTTTTGTTGTTCAAACATTTTTCATTTTTTTCATTTTTTTAA
>Ga0126342_10021720_pt1 | contig 10672 bp, 14 predicted proteins | sample Cyp1metagenome_FD_92528 | JGI IMG/M metagenome (GOLD analysis project Ga0126342, IMG submission 92528) | Coral microbial communities from Lord Howe Island, Old Settlement Bay, Australia - Cyphastrea 1 metagenome | ecosystem: Host-associated > Invertebrates > Cnidaria > Coral ...
CATGCAACATTCATGAAATCCTTCAGTGGAAACAATGAACGGTGATTTGTTGGTTCATTGGTGTGTTTTGAAATCTCAACCAATACAACGGAAGAACGTGCGAGGTCCCCGTCGATCAAAGACCACTTATTTCCGATAACATGTGTAGGTGGAACCTTGGGTATAATTGAGTTGGTCACACTTACATTGAAGGGGCCCCAATCTCAATATTGTGCCCAATGAATTTAGGAACAGTTCTGGGACATCCTTGATGTCATTTTAGGAATGGTTCTGAGAAATGCTTCAAAAAATTGGGAATTGCTTTGGGGCTTCCCTGAAAAATTTGGGAATAGTTTTGGAAATTCCTTTAAATTTTAGGAATGGTTCTGAACTGATTTTATTGTTCTGGGACATCCTTGAAAATTTAAGGAATAGTTTTGGGAATTCCGGGAAAATTTGGGGAATAGCTCTGGGATCCTCACAGAAAGCTCAAAGAAAGAGGCTAAGGCATCTCTTAAGTAGTGTAGTGTAGTGTAGTGTAGTGTAGTGTAGTGTAGTGTAGTGTAGTGTAGTGTAGTGTAGTGGTAGTTGTAGTTGTTCTAGTTGTAATTGTCTATCTATCTATCTATCCATCCATCCATCCATCCATCTATCTATCTCTCTGTCTGTCGATCTATCTGTCTATCTGCAAGCTTGAAAACCAAGCTATTCCGCAAGACTTCCGCAGTCTTTGAACTTGACAACATCAAAAACGCAGCAATTCAGCGAGACTTCCTCAATTTTTGAACTTGACAACGTCAAAAACGAAGCAATTCTGTGAGACTTCCTCGTTTTTCAAAGTTGACAACATCAAAAACGAAGCAATTCTGCGAGACATCCTTCAAAAATGGAAAGTTGAGTGCAGAGCTGACGGCGTCGTGCCAATGCGTTTTGCGATTTTTCCATTCCACCTATCTAAAGTATTGCGCCTGCCAGGAAAAAGCGATGCCAGGTCATACGAAGTGCTGCACCTGTCACGCAAAATCATCTTCCCAAAACTGAAGATCTGATGCTGCAAAATGCAACCCCTCTCAGGAAATCAGCGCCCTGACCCCCTAACATTTCTGATGAACATGTCTCTTGTACCGCGCCGGCCACGGAAAATGCATCTTTGCAGATCCTCTTCAAATGTCCCATGCCTGCCATCGTTTTTGGAAATGCTACAAGACCTTCACATTTTGCTCACTTTTGACAACGTGCACAATCCCTTGCGCTTGCCACACAAAAGGACATCTGAACGTCCAATTTAAAATGCTCCGAACCCTCAGCTTTTTACATTTTTAACTTCGAAATGTGCTTCGCGCCACAACGGCGTGCACTTTTTCCGACATCTCAACGTCCGAAAGTGGTCCGAACATGTGGTGCGTTTAACATTTTTACTTCGAAATGTGCTTCGCGCCACAACGGCATGCACTTTTTTGACATCTCAACTTCCAAAAGCGGTCCGGACCTGATGTGCTTTGCACGTTTTGACTTCGAAATCTGCTTTGCGCCACAACGGCGTGCACTTTTTCGACATCTCAATTTCCAAAAGTGGTCCGAACGTGAGGTGGCTTTAGCTTTTTCAGTTGCAAATGTGCTTCGCGCCACAATGGCGTGCAATTTTTCATCTCTCATCTGGCCAGCTGGCTCCGCACCCGCCGCTTTAGCGAGCCTACTTTTCGACCCTCCGGAGCCACAAATCATTGGAACAACACAATGTTTTGCGACTTCCCTACCTTTTCGCGCACCTGGATCTTCTTTCTTCTGAGACTTTCTCTTTTTTCTTCTCTTCTTCTCTGACTCTTTCCATCTCTGCTTTTCATCTGTCCATATTGTCGGAAGTTTGACTTCTAAACTTCCTTCGAACAGATGCATGGCATACTGTCTAAATGCAACCGGGGCATCAGATCCCAGCTCACCACCTGAACCACTGTGTAAATGCGGAAATGCAATTTATGCCAGTCATGCTGGAATTTGCGATGCTTTGCCAAGCTGCTGGGCTTCTGCCAAGCCACTCATGAGGCTCCCCAAAATGGGGTCTGGTTCTTCGATGGTCATCGTGGTCTGCTTGAGGATCGATTTGGTTTTTTTCATGCCTTATCACACAGAGGATGGTATCATCAACAAATACATCATAGTAACTCTACGATCAATATGACATGTGAAAGCACACACTCACGTGCAAATAGTTATATATATAACATATACATGCACATATGTATTACATATATATATACATATAAATATCATCATAGTAACAGTCACAAGTTGTGGTTTCGGGATGTTCTCGCAACTGCTGACACCAAAGCACCTGGTAGAACTGGATGTTCATCTTCACCTGGTACTTTCCTCCGGCGCGTCTGGCTCATCAGCAATAACTCTGTAGACCTCACAAAGCAGATGACTGTGTTCGAGCTCCAGAAGTTTCTCCCGAGGCTTGTCCCGAACTCGCACGAAGTCTTGACTGAAATTCACTATGAATTTGGAGAACCCATGTGAATTTTGTTTAAGCAGTAAGCAGCGCTTTAAACCATATCAAAACATTTTAAAAGACCAGGTCCCGCTGTGGAGATCTGAGCTGCCCAACATCACCAACTCATCAAGCTCGGAGGCTGGCGGCGGCTTTGGGTCTCCTGCCTAGGTTGCAAAGCTAAGGCACTGATCTGTACTTCAACCCGAATCTGTCCTCACATTCCGCAACTCACTGCAACGAAAAAATGGCCCACCTCATCATTGGAGTCTTCTCCATCTGGAGACCTTCCAAGTTCTAAGACATCTTGTAAGTTTTGAAGTAGAATGGAGTACCTCCAGGATCCTGCACACCTGCTGCTTCTCAGGTCCAGGTGATATTCCTTGTGATCACTGATCTTGCCAAGTTCATGCACTCCCGCCTTCTAGCGGTGTCACTTTCTGCTCCTGGCACGCAAGTGAACATTGTATCCAGTGAGAAAACATGAATATGATATAAATTGAGTCTGAATATGATTGAACTATTGCAGATTTGCACCGAATTTAGCACAGTATTCAGTGAATTTTAGCACAAGAATGACTGAATGACTTTTGGCAGGGCCCCCACCTTGATCCTCTGCTGCGATTTTCTCCCCCTCTTCGGATGAGCCGAACGATGCACCATCTGGGCCAATGCACGACATGCGAAAAAAACAAACAACATTCAGCATCATTCTGTTTCTGTTTCAGTTTCTATCACAGAAACCATCCATCCTGATGAAACTGAATATGTATGTGGATTTCCTGCTAATCCGCTCAGTGTCAGTTTGATGCTGATGCTGATGAGGATGCCGATGCTCATGATCATGATGATGATGATGAGGAGGAGGAGGAAAACGATGAAAATTGTGAAAATGATGAGGATGACCAGGACCAGGACCAGGACCAGGACCAGGACCACGACGCACACGCGGGTGAGGAAGGAGAAGGAAGGAAGAAAGGAAGGAACGAGAGAAGGAGAGAAGGATAGAAAAATGGAAGTACGGGAAAGAAAGTGACCGGAGCATGCCTCCATCGCTCTTGCTGCCATTACTTTTGTCTTCACCACTTTGCTGACTGCCATCTTGCGTTGACCTGCAGGGCAGTAACTCTTGAGTATCAGAGTTCCAACGAAAACCAGAACACCACCCTCAGGATTGGTACAGATGCAATCTGACATTCTGGTATGGCGCAGGCAACGGGAGGTGTTTGCCTGTGAGGGTGCAATCAAGTAACCGGATCCTTTTCATATTTCAGCCAATCGCAAGAACCAAAACCCACAGAATCAGTTTCTTTCAGTTTCTATACCCTGCCGAGGCTCTTGTCATGGGCACTCTTCAAAATCCGAGTCCACTGCAGCCCGTCCTCTTCAAGTGGCCGTCTAAGGAACAACCCAACCTGAAACAACCTGCGCCATCATGATACCATGGTACCTACCGTATTAGCATGGGAATGCCTGATGAACATATGAATATGACATGATACAAATGTAATACAATATATATATATATATAATTTATGTGATATATGATATAATCTAATCTAACCTAACCTAAACTAATCTAACCTAGTCTCATCTATATAATCTATATAAGCTCATCTCTCTCAACTACTATATACTATTGATGCAATGCCTCACCATGGGGTATCATTCGACAAACCAATTGGTTACAGTCGCCTCGAAGAGCTCGTCGCCCTCACCGGCTGCAGATCTCAGAGTGCCAGGTACATCTGCTGGCGCCTTGGAGAAGTGCTGCCGTTGCAGTGTTGCTGCCCCCGCTGCCCTGCTGCCCGGTGAATCCCAGGTGTTTTTTGAATCCTGCCATATCCTGCCTGGACGGGCGGTGCTGCTGGTGGAGCTCGCGGTTTGTCCTGCCAACCATGATGGTATGCATACTAACGAACAAACAGCTAGTCCGTTTCCAAGATCAAACAAATGACCCTGAACAATGTTAACGTATGTTGTCTGAAACACTCTTGAAATCCATAGGCTCATGCACACATCACAACCTTTGGTGCGAAAAAATAAAGGCGACACAAAATAGAGGCGACACGTTTTCCATCTCGGATCCAAACCTGGGACGCCCCTGGAGGTGCGACTCCCTTCGCAGAGCCTGACCAGAAACTCACATCTCATTCGAACATCCAGCGCCGTCAACACGAGTTTGCTCTCAAAAACTGCACACATCTTGACAAGTCCAGCGGCGTCCCTTGATACTGTTTCGAAGGTCCAATGTTATGGTATGACTTTTGACGGTCAGCGCTGGCCTTTTGCACCTCCTTTCGCCGGCGCAGGTGGGGGTGGGAGGTTCGGCATACCATCGGGACACCACCCCTGTGGTCCCGTCCAGGTGGAAACCTGGATTAACGATAGCCTGGTGCCATGGCCGCTAACGAACTGTGGTTTTGAGCCCAAATTGCGAGGGGGAACCAGTTCGTTAGATATGGTTAGATTGATATATCCCAGATGTTCAAGGTCGCTTCTCCATCAACAAGGGTCGGGACGATCCCTACCGGGTGATAACATGATATCCTCACCAATAATCCAAGAAATCACTGGCCTGCTTTGAACAGAAACCATGAACATTTCAAAACTAAGCGCGCTTAAATCAAAAATTTCAAACGCGTCGAATTTGAGCATTGACACTGTTGTTTGTTTGATGTTGTTTGCACCTTTTTAGGTAACCTGCCCAGGGGGGTGTGAAAAAATACGAGCACAAAACTAAACAAAATTTGGATTGCGATTTTGATTTTGTATCCAAAAGCATTGAAAAATCGTTCCGCTGAAAAAATACGAAGTGCCACACCTGCCACACAACAGCGCCATCAATCTTACCAAATGCCAAGCCTGTCACACAAAAGCACCGCGGTGTCCCAGCAACAGGAACATCAATGTCACCAAGGGCCACGCCTGCCACACAAAAGCGATTGTGTGCGACAATGTTGTGTGTGAAAGAGTTGTGTGTGACAAGGCTGTGTATGACAAGTTGTGTGTAAAAGAATTGTGTGTGGAAGAGTTGTGCATGACAATGTTGTGTGGAAGAGTTGCGCGTGTGTGTGTGTGTGACAATGTTGTATGTGAAAGAGTTGCGTGTGTGTGTGTGACAATGTTGTGTTGGCAAATGTTGGCAATGTGTGTGTGTGTATGACAAGTTGTGTGTGAATGAGTTGTGTGTGTGTGACAATGTGCTATGTGAAAGAGTTGTGTGTGTGTGACAATGTTGTGTTGCCAATGTGTGCGTGACAAGTTGTGTGTGAAAGAGTTGCATGTGACAATGTCATGTTGGCAATGTGTGTGTGTGACAAGTTGCGTGTAGACGCCGAGGGGCGGGCGGAGGTTCGCTCATTGACTCACTCCCTCACTCACTCATTCCTTCATTCACTTACAAAGACTTTGACCAATGAGGTGCATATTTTTGCAACAAGTGATGGAGCCTTCGTCACTCAGAGCATCAGACAGCTTGCTACAATTGTCAGCCTGGAGGCCTTGGGTGATGTGAAGGTTTTGGTTTTGCTTCTCTTGGCCATTGCACGTTCCATAGCAAGAGGAAATCTCTCCCAATGGCGGTTGGCGTGAGTTCAAGTGGACCACCTTTCATTGACTTGTGAGGCATTCGAGGTGAAGAAGTATGCTGCCAACGAGGATGATGATGAGCCTGCAGTAAACTCCACTGCTGAGCATGAAGCCCCAGCGGGGCAACCAGATATCTTGCCTGCTGATGCTGAAGGCATGGATTTTTCTTCAGCAGCAGCTGCAGCCTCTTCTCACAAGCGACCTGGGCAGCAAGCAGAATCTTCACCATCTAAGAAGCTGCGTGGAGATGAAGCTGCTCCACCTGATGGGATGGATGCTTTTCTTTTGGACGACACCAAATTTGGCACACGCGTTCCAAAACGCCACGTCTTGTAAAATCACCACTAGCACCGATTGAGTTTGTATGAGCTCGAACATGAAGATGCGCCAGTTTGTCCACATTTTGAGCCAGGTGACATTGAAGACTGGAAGACTGAGTTCAACTTTGAACCGAAGGAGTGGCATGATAAACCTATTAGATTGCGGAACAAAAAAGCACTAGGGCACTCAGGTTTGGGACACTTCAATAGAACTAGCTGCAAAAACTGCAGACACTTTCAAGACATGCGCTGGTGTGCTGATGCATTTGGCGGCAGACTTGCCACAGGTTCAACATGTGATTCGGCACTTGGCGACTTCAAAATCTGCATTAAAGAGCTTTATCACTGCCTTGAAACATTAGGCTATTTAGCCAGCAATCAACATGTTTTTGTGTGGCTGAAATGGAAAAATCATAGCAGATAGCAGTTGCATTTTCCATGAATATCCCAACATAGATCCTGCAGAAAACGTCTTGGAGCTGCTCACGGACGCTGACTGGGCAAGTGATAAGAAAAAAACACGATGTTCAGTGTCTGGTGCGGTGTTGTGCTACGGTGGCTGCTTGCTCTTTTGTTCTTCAAATCTCACAAGATTGCTGCGCTCCCTTCAGCAGACTCGGAAACCTATTCTTGCTTTTCAGGAGTTTCTGATGCATTCCTTCTATCCCAGCTGATATCATGGATGACTGGGAAACGTACCCACATTGTTCTTTACACTGGCAGTTCGGGAGCACGTGGCATTTTGCAGAGGCAAGGTGTTGGACGCTTCTTTTGTGCCGGATTCTATGGATGCAGAACCCCCGAGAAATTTAGCCCCCAGTGATGCCTCTATGGACTCACCTTTAACTCAATCTACATAGGATTTCCTTTTGAATTTACATTGCCGAAGAAAGTTTAGAAGTCAAACTTCCGACAATATGGGCAGATGGAAAACAGAGGTAGGAAGAGTCAGAGAAGAGAAGGGAAGAGAATAGAAGAGAAGAGAAGAGAAGAGAGTCAGAGGAAAGAAAATGTAGGCGCGCGAAAAGGTAGAAAAGTCGCGAAACATTATGTTTTTCCAATGATTTGTGGCTCCGGAGGGTCCAAAAGTAGGTTCGCTAAAGCGTTGGGTGCGGCGCCATCTGGCCAGATGAGAGATGAAAATTTGCATGCCATTGACGTACAAAACATACCAACGTCGGAGCACTTTGGAAGATGAGGTTCATCAGAGATGTTAAGAGGTCAGGGCGCTGATTTCCTGAGAAAGGTTGCGTTTTGGAGCATCAGATCTTCAGTTTTGGTAACATTTTTTGTGTGACAGGCGCAGCACTTCATATGACCTGGCATCATTTTTTTGTGGCAGGCGCAGCACTTTACGCAGATGCAGTAGAAAAATCGCAAACCGCATTGGTACGAGGATGTCAGCTCTGCACACAACTTTCCATTTTTGATGGATGCCTCGCAGAATTGCATCGTTTTTGACTTTGAAAAATGAGGAAGTCTCACAGAATTGCTTCGTTTTTGACATTGTCAAGTTCAAAGATTGAGGAAGTCTTGGAGAATTGCTGCGTTTTTGATGTTGCCAAGTTCAAAAAGTGAGGAAACTTCGCAGAATAGTGTTGTTTTCAAACTCTAAGCTTGCAGGCAGGAAGAAAGATAGACAACTACAACTACGGCTGCAAAAACTACTACCACTACACTACACGACTACTACAGCGACAGCTACAAATGCAAATATGCTACGCTACATTACACTATGCTAATTACATGACACTACACTAATTACACTACACCGCACTGCACTGCACCACACCACGCCACACCACACCACACTGCACTGCACTGCACTGCGCTACACTACACTGCACTGCACTGCACTGCACTACGCTACGCTACGCTACCCTACAACACACTACGCTACACTACACTACACTACGCTACGCTACGCTACGCTACGCTACGCTACCCTACCCTACCCTACCCTACCCTACCCTACCCCACACCACACCACACCACACCACATGACACGACACGACGCGACACGACACGACACGATACGACACGACACGACACTACACTACACCAATTACATTACAACAAGAAACAACAACAACAACAACAACAACTCCTCCTCCTCCTCCTCCTGCTGCTGCTGCTGCTGCTGCGGCTACGGCTACGGCTACGGCTACTGCTACTGCTACTGCTACTACTGCTACTACTGCTACTACTGCTACTACTGCTACTACTGCTACTACTGCTACCACTACAACTACACTACAACTACACTACATGACACGACTACTGCAGCTACAACTACAAATGTAAATATACTACACTACATTACACTACACTAATCACATCACACTACAACTACGGCTGCAACTGCAACTGCGCAATACTAACGCCAAGCTACCCTACAACTACAGACGCAACTACACCCACAGTACCCAACACTACAGTACACTACAGTACACTACAGTACACGACTGCACACTACACTACGCTACACTACATTACACTACACTAATTACATCACAAAACAACTACATCTGCAATTGCCACTGCGGCTACACGACGCTAAGTACACCACACTACAACTGCAACTCCACCACACCACACTACAGCTACAATTGCGCTACACCACACTACATCCAGCACTTTTGGGTGAGTTGACCAGTGCAACCACTGGAACCACGCCAAGAAACACAATTCCAACTAACTTTCGGTCCATCAGTGGATTCGCTCTGCCATCCATGCATCACAACAACTCACCTCCCTATAATGTCTGATTTCGGAAACTTCCGCCACCGCCTTGCGCGGTACTACTGATAGCGTCTCCGGACTGGTGAACCCAAACGGAACGAAGATTTCAAGGACTGTCATGAATCATGAATGGGCTTCGCATTTGGTGACAAGGCGCAACATGCACATATCAAGGCGGGGTGCAAATGATTTGCGTATCTTGCATCTAGTTTACAAACAGTTTCAATTGTGCATGTGAACGTGTGCATGCCCAGACGCCTTCGGCTTTAGGAAAACAAACACATATGGATGGGCGGGTGGGCATATGGAAATGGACACGGGCAATCACGGGCATCAATATGAACATGGATATGGAAAAAAAATTCTTGGATGCATACACATGGACGTATATTAATACGATTGACAGATGCATATGGATGGATGCATACACATGGATGTATGTGAATGGATGTATCTGTGTGGAAACATGTGTGAAGTTTTAATTGTTGTTTTCGTGTTTTCGTGTTTGCGTTTCTTCATGTTTTCTTCGTTGTTCTTGCATTTGTATGGTGTCGTCTCTATGTTTTTGTGTCTTTGCGGGTTCGTGTCTTGTTGTTTTTTCACTGTGGCGTCTTCGTGTTTTCGCGTCTTCGTGTCTTGGCATCTTCGTGTTGCCGTTTTTTAAGGCAAAAACTGTGCCTGATGTGTGCCCAAAGGGCCGGCAAGGTGCATAATCAATTCGCAACACTGGAGTGAATTGTTCGAAACCCTACACAGCCGTTTTCCGTCCACTCGGTTTGACTTCTGCGCTTCTGCCTTGTCCTTCTGCCAGGTTTTCACTGGGTTCTACGTTTCTGTAAGTTACAACTGTGACTACGCATGTAATTGCCAAAGGGGGTAGCAATTTTGAATTGTTCCGGTGGAAATAAGACGGCGTTCTCCGGAGGTGGTGTCAAGCGTGTTGTGTTAGTTAACAAGGTTTGGCATGTATTTACCAAAGGGGTGGCAATTTTGAATTGCTATAGTGTAGGTATGAACGTGCTGTCCAGAAAGGGGGGCAATTCCGATGGTTAGTTGGTCAACGTGAATGTGCATATACTTGGCCAACAAGATAGCAGTTTTACAATGTAAGTATGAACGTTTTTCCGAGGGGTTGCACTTTTGTCTCCTTTTTGTTGATGAGACATGTGAATACGCATGTATCTGCCAGAGGGATGGCACTGTTGAAGGTTTATGATGTAAATGCGAACGTGTTGTTCACAGAGGGTTGCAATTTTGATGTGTTAGTTGATGAATGTGACTCCTTGGATTTTTTTGCCAGTAGGGGTGGCAAATTTGATTGGTTAGTGTAAACACGAACGTGCTGTCCAAAGTGTTTTTATTGACAAGACTACGCATGCACTTGCCGGAGCAGGTTGCAATTTTAAATAATTTTAATTTGTTTTGGTGTAAATCCGCCCACACCGCTTTGGCGGTGAAGGCGTGCTTATTGGGGGGCAACAGCAACACTAAATGCTCAATGACATTTGTTAATATAGCAGTCGCTATATCAGCTTTAGCTGGGGGGGGG
>Ga0126342_10021721_pt1 | contig 10672 bp, 14 predicted proteins | sample Cyp1metagenome_FD_92528 | JGI IMG/M metagenome (GOLD analysis project Ga0126342, IMG submission 92528) | Coral microbial communities from Lord Howe Island, Old Settlement Bay, Australia - Cyphastrea 1 metagenome | ecosystem: Host-associated > Invertebrates > Cnidaria > Coral ...
AAGTTAGACGGGGCAAAAATCCGCGCCAAGGGAAAGTCTAGACAAAGACAAAAGACTAAACAAACAGTACAACTACGAACAAGCAAGATCCACAAGACACGCCGGCAGGCCGGCGGATTTTTTGCGGAGAATATTTTAAAACGCAATACTTTTACACAGGGAGCGGCCTTTAGAGAGAGATGGTTTTACACAGAGAGATGATTTTACAGAGGGGATCCTTCTACACGCAGGTGCTCTTACACAGAGATGCTGTCAACACAAACATGCTTGTACGGGCAGGTGCTTTAGGACGCAAATACTTTTACACGGGAGATGATTGTGCAAAGAGAAACTTGCAGACGCAGGCGCGTTTACACACAGGTGCCTTTGCGCAGAGATGCTTTTACACACAAGCCTTTTTACATGCCAATACGTTTACGCAGTGCTTTTACATACATTTTTTTACGCAGAGATTCATTTACACGCAAGTACTTTTACACGGACATACTTTGACACACACACACACAGCGACAGGTACTTTTACACACAAGTATGTTTAACACGGTGATGGTTTTTTTACACACAAGTTTTTTTTTTCGCACACACGCACACGTGCGATCTTCCGCAGGGATGCCTTGAAACACAGATGCTTTTATGCAGGGATACTTGTACACAGAGATGCTTTTTCAAAAAGATGCTTTCACACAAAGAAACGCTTTTACACACAAATACTTTTACACAGAGATGATTTTGCACTGAGGAACTTTACGCGCAGATGCCACAACAAACGGAGTCGCTTTTACAAAGGAATGCATTTACACGAGGAGCTTTTGCATACAGACGATTTTACGCAGGCATACTTTCACCTGATTTCCGAACGGCAGACGTGCATTTCGCGCCAAGAGTTCAGCAAGCCGATGCAAAACCGCAATTTCACCACAGCTTTAATGATCGAGACGCGTTTCGTGAAAAAGGGCGGTTCGAGCACAATCAAAATTACAATTTCACCGTTTTTTCAACGATCGACACGCATTTAGCGCAAGAGCTTACGCAACACCATCCACACCGTTGCAATTTTGGAGGGCCGGGACGGGACGCATGTCGTGGGAAAACCAGCGCAAACCCACATTGCAATTTCGCCCCAATTTTTGACGATCGACATTTCGTGCGGGCGGGTTGCGTTTCGAGGACATTGCAGGTAACTTTAGGAAGGTGATCTCCACCTGCATCTTTACATCTGCCACTTTACACCTGCATATATCCACTGGCAAGTTTTCTTTAAAGAGGTTGGTCCCCGGCTGCATCTGTATATCTGCCGCAATACACCTGCATATTTTCATGTGGTACCTGCGCTAAAGAAGATTCTATGTACCTGCATCTATGCGCCTATACACTTGCGTCAATAAGATATATGCCTGCATCTACACGTGGATCTCGTTTTGGAGTTTTATTAAAGAAGATCATGTCCACATGCAGCTGTACACAAGTTTTGAAAAGCACCAAATAGCCACAGTCTATACTCTTTCAAAGAATAAAAAGTATGAAAAAGAACATTTAAAAATTATAGCTCAAAAATGTAAAATCACACCCTGCAAAAAAAACAAAGTGTAACTTTTCAGTTTACCTTTTTTCCAAGGAAAAAAAGGGAAAAAGAAATGGAACTTTTAGATTTTACATTTTTCCAAGGGAAAGAAAGGTGGAATTTAACTTTTTGAGATTACATTTTTTGAAAAAACAAAAGCAGGGAGAAAAGCAAGTGTAACTTTTCGAATTTCCAAAATGTAACACACTTGTAAAAAAATGCAACTGGCAAATCACAATTTTTGAAAGAGTAAAAAACGCAAAAAATGCGACTGGCAAATCGCAATTTTTGAAAATGTAAAAAAGGGTATTTAAAAAAGCGCCTCGGAACTTAAACAATTGCCCAAAAACGGATGAATGCATCAAAAAAATGTAAACCGGAGCCAGATGAAAAAAACAAAGGAAAAGTAAAAATTGTTAAAAAAAATACGGCTCGGAAACCGCATGTTTGCAAATGTAAAAAAAATGTAAGAAAATGCGACTGGCAAATCGCAATTTTGCAAATTAAAGGAATATGAAAAATGCGCGGCAAATCGCATTTTTGGAAAATGCAAAAAGGTAAAAATGTAGTTTCGCTTTTTCCTTGTTTTGTGATTTTTCAGATTTACATGGGTGCTGTTTGTTCACATTAAAGAGTTACATTTTGAAATGTACATCTTCTAGATTTGCATTTCTTAGCCTTGTTTTAAATTCACATCAAAAGTTACGTTTTCAGTTTATATTTATCACTTTTTTCATATGTTTGATCATTTTTAGGTTCATAGACTCTAGCAGATTTGGGGCATTTCAACACAAGTGAGCCTTGTCGAAATGAAAAGTGAGGATGTCGGGGATGATTATTATTGATGATGATGATGAGGAGGAGGAGGATACAGGCATGGTAAATGAAAAAGAAGAAAACACAATAAAATGATGATGATGATGATGATGAAATGACGTCGGTGATGATGGATGATGGATGATGGATGATGGATGAATGATGGATGATGATGATGATGATGATGATGATGGATGATGATGGATGATGATGGATGATGATGGATGATGATGGATGATGATGGATGATGATGGATGATGGATGGTGGATGGTGGATGGTGGATGGTGGATGGTGGATGATGATGATGATCATCATGATGATGATGATGGATGGTGGATGGTGGATGGTGGGTGGTGGATGGTGATGATGATGATGATGGTGATGATGATGATGATCATTGTGATGATGATTTTGATGATCATTTTGATGATCATTTTGTGACGATGATTTTGTGACGATGATTTTGTGATGATGGTTTTGTGATGGTGCTTTTGTGATGATCGTGATGCCAGAAGACGGTAATGGGAAAAATGATTTTGACAAAGTATGTTTGCAGCAACTTTTCGGGAAAAACCCTTGCTTGTGCTTTCGGGAATTGGTGGTGTCTGTCCTGCTAGTCGTTGGTGTCTTGGTTGCACTGTGGTGGTGTGTCCGCACTGTCTTGACGGTCTTGGGTGATGTTTTGCGTGTTTTGCTCAATTTTGGTGGTGTTTGTGTGGTGTGTTGGGAGTGTTCCGGTGGTGTCTTGGCGGTATTGAAGGCATGGCGTTGTCTTGGCTAAGCTGGATCACCTGTCAGCGTCAAAGGAACACTAAACTTTGCTACTGGGGTTGTATGCCGGGTCTGCCGTCAAGGCCTTTGCTTTGTGCCTTCAGTGCCTCCCCATCGTGCACGGATCTCAGCCAGGCCCAGCGAGATGTGCATTGCGTGGGTTCATCTATTATCATGTACCCCAAAATTCCCGTTGGACATGTTGGGGCCAGGGGGGAAATAGGTGGTAGTTTTTGGGAATTCGGAGCTCCGAATCATTCCTAGAGGCGTGAAGAAGATATGACAACATTTTAAGTTTCACTACTGGCCGTCCATACCATTCTGGGGTTTATTCGGGGAGCTCTTCGGTGAGCAACATCTGAATTTCCTTTGTGGATGAGCTTACATGACAGGAATGGCATGACAGGCATAGCCCAGCATGGAACAGCCACGAAATTTCACTATTTCCACTGTTCAGGCTAACTTCGAGGCATGCTCGAGCTCAGGATTTGCTTTCTGGTGAAACCTTTTCTCGGAAGGTGGGAGAACCTTCGAACGAACATGCAAAGATCATCAAAGATTACTTGAAATAATCCTACAGATCCAGTGAGTTGAGGACACCTGTTCAGAGGCCCTGCCTGTAGAACATCCTGCCCTTTGGTTTGAAGAGCTAAACATGAGAAATTAGTTTCGGGCACAAGCAGCCAAAGATGTCACTTGCTGGTGGAACAAGGGCAATGACAGTCAATCCACAAGACCTGTCGGATACAGGCTAGTTCGGCTATTTAATATATGTTCTGGTAGGCGGATTTGGGTGGAATGGTCCTGTTTTCTCTTCAGGTTGCATGCAGCAAGCTTGATTAGCATCCTGTTTGGCGCTGATTTGCTTTCCCCAGAGCGAAGCTATTGGGGTTCAAGTTCTTACTTCATGCATGAGAAATAGTTGCATGTTTGTTTGCGTTTGCAAGCTTGGTTGTTGGTGCCGCTGCAGGGTGCCGCTGCAGGGTGCCGCTGCAAGGTGCTTGTCTTGAGTGCTGTTTTTGGAGCTTGATTGCTGTTTTGGCTGCAGAGTGCTGCTGCAGGGTGCCGCGGTGCTGTTTGCGCTTTGGAGCTTGGTTGCTGGTGCCACTTGCTGCTGTTTGCGCTTTGAGCTTGGTTGCTGGTGCCGCTGCAATTTGCTGCTGCAAGGTGCTGCTGTCAGAGTGTCGCTTGCGCTGTGGAGCTTGGTTGCTTGGGCCGCTGCAGGATGCCGCTTCAGAAAAAACGTTTGAATGCTGTTTCGATTTTTTTTGCTAGCTGGGGCCGGGGCATATGCTGGCGCAATTTCTTTACGGTTTTCTTGCCCTATATGTACTATGCCGAGGTAGGTGCTTTAATCCTGAGAAACCAGCCACGCACATCATCTCACATCCTCTTGATGGGATAGCTATGTCGGTAGCGCTATGTATTTCCAGAATGACAGGCTATGAAAAGCCATGCAGCTGTGAGCTGACAATGGAAGCCTCTTCTGGCTAGGCCATTTTTTTGCTTGAGACAGAACAGCCTCTGCTGCAATCGCTGATCTTCGGCAGCGCCTTCATCGCTCTCACAGCCTTTTCGGGCTTAGTGCCACCAGCAGCATTCAAGCAATAGTGAGCATAGTGAGTGAAGAAGTCTTTGGAACTTTGTGTGTGTGCATGGGCGTGCATGGATGCGTCAAGTTTCCCATTTTCTATGACTTCGTTTTTCCATAAAGCGGAAAGGACTGAAAAAAGTGAATTATAAAGACAAAAGTATGTTTGTTCAAAGTTTGTCCCAAGAACAATATGATACAAATTCCAAAGCAGTAGGCAAAGCAAAAAAATAAAGATATTAGAGTAGTATAGAGCGCTGAAAACAAAAAATGCAAGTAAAAGAGCAAGAACCTACAAAATCAATCCGAAAGGATGGCCGCTCTTGAAAAGGGATGTGGAAAACAAAACAGCACTACTGAAGACCACCCATAAACCTAGCAGAAGCAATAAAAAGAGACAGAATGAACAGTAAAGGAAATGAAAGTAGATGAAGGTACAAAGAAAGGGATGTAAAAGGAGAACGAAAGGAACATGAAGGAAAAAACCGCCAATGAAAGGAACACGAAAGGAAAATGAAACGAACATAATTAAAAGGAAATGGATGGAAAGTGGAATCCAAGGAAAGCAAGAGGAAAGGAACAAAGGGAAATTGCCCATGGAATGGACAGGCCACAAGATTTTCTATACGTAGTTCACGTTCATCATGAAAAGAAATGAAAGGAACTTGAAAGTAAGGGTCATGAAAGGAATATGGAAGGAACATTACAGGAACATAAAAAAAAGAAACACTGAATCGAAATTCGATATCTCAACATACAAACAATCCTTCTAATTGTCCCGTCTTTTCCGGCTGAGGCACTCAATGCTCCACAGTGACAGTGGCCCAAAATAGATGTATAAGAAATGGGGCATCACACAGTGCATGTGGGACAGGTACCATTCAAAACATAAAGGTCAATTGGCTTGTAGAAACCACCAACTGTCACCGATCGAGTTTTGGAAAGACTTGAAAATACATGTTTCCTTTCCAGTTATTGCATCAGATGCTTGGAACATGCAAGGCCGGAGTCAGTTTTAAGCTTTGATCTGCACATAGCGATTGGGCAGTGCAGTAGTGCGATCAACGAACTCAAACGACAGCGCCGGCATGAAAAGCTCGGGCAAGGGATCCACCCATTGCCCACTGCACCCCCCTTTGAGGGCGTGATCAGCAATGCTGTTGGCCAGTGCCATGTTCAGGGCCTCTGGGTACACCTTGGCAACTGACGTGCGAAACTTTCCGTGAGGATCACGTCCCGCCAGAGCTTGATGCCACCCTCGCGAATGGTGACAGCGGCCATGAGCACCCAGCGCCAGAGTCGTGGTGACCATCGTCGGGAGTCTGATACGGAGCAAAGTGGTCGGCTTTCGTGCCGGACAATGCTATATGCACTGGTCCAGTATCAACACCTGAGTGCGCTCCCGACGCCTTAGCAGCCGAGCCACCTTCGAGGCCCAAATGGACGACGGGCGAAGCTTGGCAGCCCAGGTCGGGAAGGCTGGGTGCTCAATAAAAGCACAGCCACCAATGCGTGCCACCAACACTAGCATGGAGAAGATGAAGTGCATCAGCACGCTCCCAAGAGCGTAATGGTGGGGGGCCATCAGGCAGTAAACGAGCTGCACTAAAAGTTTCACAGGGAGGCCCCCCACCAACACCACAGATAGCTCCACTTAACACACGGTCCTGCCACCAGCGCTGATTGGCTTTCGATGTGAGGTCACCATCTTCATTCTGGAGGCAGTAGCGGATGGACAGGCAAAACAACTGCGTCGCTCCTTGAACCCAATGGCTATCAATGCAAGCCTGCAGATCACCATGACGACGATAGCCGCTGAAAAAAATGCACAAAGCATAATGTGCGGATATGTAAGATCGCATGAAGCCGGGCAAGACGATGCATAGCGCAGCGATCATCACGTCCACGGATGTAACCGCTCGATTGCAGAACGAAGCTTCAGGGCTCAACCGCAGAAGGCTGTGGAACCTCAGGGTTATTTTGTGGGCCTGCAGGAGCATCACAATGTCCGGCAAGAGCTTCAACCTTGGGCTGAGCATAAGGAGGCCTCCGTGTCGACCAGCGCCTGAGCATGACTGCTGCCTCCTGAGAATCAGCAATTGGTAACCACAGTGGCCCTTGGCACCGGCGTGCCGGTTGCGTCGCTTTGGTGCCAAACCAACCTTGGCTTTTCATAATCCGAGCATGGTCCGCATCCTCCTGATTAAGCTGCAGGATGATCTCACCCGGGAGCGGGGGAAAGCACGCCCGAATGCTATCCAAACACGATTGCATGGTGCGCAGATGCGCCATAAGGCGGCTCCGTTGATGAAATATCCGGCAGTAGCATGGGTAAGTACCATCAATGGCGTAGTGCTGCACCAGGGCTCTGTAGTTGTGAGCCTTGGTAGCGTGCACCGCAAGCGCTCTCCTCGAAGCAAACACCATGTCACATTTCTCACACGCCCATGGTTCGGTAAGGGAAGGGGGCTTGTCGAGCTCTGCCAGGGCATCATCGCTCAATAGCTGGTTTGCAATGCTTTTCTCCCATGCCAGCGCTTGAGCAAACGCACGGCGGTGTGCAAGGCAAGCTGCTTTGGCATGCTTGATGAAACCATACCATCGATCTGCCAGGGCAATCAAAGACCACCATTCCTCAATTGGAGCCTCGGGTGAAGGCAATCTGGACGGGCCATAGCGCTGAGCTAACCAAGTGAGGGAAGAGCGAAAGGAGCCTATCCACGGGTCCAGAGAACCACTGAGACCATGCAAAAGGCTGCACCAGGCGCTTCGCATAACGGAGACGGTCCACATGAAGCTGATCCCCAGGGCCCAGAACTCCAACTAACCCACACAATGTGCTGGTCGAGAAGTGGAAGGGGGCCATCCCATCCAGCATCGGCCTTGCAACGCATGCTGGCCTCCCATTCTTGGAGTACGAGAGGCGAGAGCTTCGTGAGCACATGCATGTTGTATGTCAATCTGGAGGCAACCAGCGATTGCAAGACCTGCGCCTTGGTAGCAAGAGTCACCGCCTTCTTACGGAAGAAAGGTCGGACCAGGGGTCCCCATGCCTGTCTAGCAGGGGCAATGCGGTCACGTACTGCATGGCGAGGTTGAGCATCAGCATGCAGCATGGACCCACCCACCAAGATGTCGATAGGTCTGTACCACGCGCAGAGAGTGCGAGTGATCAGAAAGGTTCACTGGCATCAGGTGGTTCTGGTCTGCAAGTGGAATCTGGGCCTGATGAGCACCTGCTCCCACAATGGCACATAGTAGCTCAGTTTTGCCAGCCTGCATGTTCAGAGTGAGGCCACGCTTCTCCGCAGCGGTGCGTACTGCTTGAAGAGCACTAGCAGCCAATGCAAACATGCCATCAATGTCTACTGCTTGTACTAGAACCGCAACGAAGGCGGCTTCGTAGAAGGCATGTTGATCGGAGCACCGCTGCCAAGCCAGTGAGCCGAAGAGCAATCCTGCATGGTGTTGGTGATGTCTTTCATAAGGATAACCATGAGTTGAATATCTCCAACCGGATCAACCGGTCTCGTGCCACGGGACATCAACGCCACGCTGAGAGGCCATCAAGCTCAAAGAAAGTATCGCGGAATAAATCCGTGAGCAAAGCGCTGACATGTTTCGTGAGGCCAGAGGTGGCAACATCTTCATGAGCATGAGAAAGGAGTTGCTGTAAATCAGCAGGAGCAACACCAAGGCGATGCATCGCAATCATGAATGTGGTCTCATCCAGGTGATCAGAGAATAGGCCTTGACGAATCACTGTATAGAACGCGGATTTGAAATCCACAAACAAAGCCGCCGACGGCCTCTTGCGAGCATGTGCAAAATCGAAATGCTGCTGTACTAACTAGCAAGTGCGGTGTGTCGGAGCTGCAACCTTGACGGCCCCCATACTGCAAATGGCTAATGTCTCTGTGCCACACGTCTACCAGGTGATCTTGCAGAACAGAGTGGTAGAGTTTCGTGGCAAAGTTGCTCGCAAATATAGAGCGATAGCCAGTGGGCTTGCTGATCGGCCCTTGTGCAGTGGTATAAGGCGTCCACCTCGCCAGCGATCTGGCTCCCTGGCATGAAGTGCTGTCTTGGTGGTGAGGTGGTGAGGGCTGCAACATGCTGAACCATGGGGAAGGCGCCGCTTTGAAAATTTCGGTAGGCAAGCCATCAGGGCCCGGTGCTTTGCCCCTCCGCATTTTCCGAATCTTGGCTGCCAGCTGATCAGTGGTGGGAACAGCAGCCGGGTCCAGGTGCTCTTCAAGCAATCCCACGCAAGCCGGCATGAGACCCCCGTAGAGCTTCTCGTGTCATGGGCAGTGCACCTTCAACTTCTGCAAATTGGCGTAGCCATAGGCGCTGTTGTTGAAGAAAAGATGTGATGGGCTTGCCCGTGGGATCCTTCAATAAAGGAAGTGGTCGGCCGGAGCCACTCTTGTGGCGTGGGCGTCCTCCAAGCCGGCTGAGGAGTTGATAGACGGAGCGGAAGTCATGTAGTGCACCATCTTGGGCAAGTTGGTCAACAAGATGAGCATAGAATAGGCTTTGATCTTCCTGCGCTCTCTCGCGGACAAGCTTCTCAAGGCCCCGAAGCTCATGTTTGATGTCTGCATCTTGTAGGCAACCTTGAGCACGGCCATCGTCCAACACTGAGCGCTTGAGCTGAATCAAAGCCAACGTAGCTTCAGAAAGGCGAGGTCTCGAGCGTTCTCCATGGCCTTTGGCAAAATGTTGTCAAGCAAGCTGCATAACATCATGTTGAAACTGTTCCGCATGGTCCGTGATGTGCACAGTCCAGCTGTGGATCGGTAAGGTAGAAAGTGCGGCTTGAAATTGTCGACATCTCTGTGGATCGAGGAAAGCGGAACGATCCCACTGGTGACGATGAATAGGCGACCGCACATGCCACCATCCGGAATGCTGTAAGCAGACAGGGGCATGATCGTCGTGTGCAAACCCGGCGTCATTCGCCTGGTCAGTCCATGAAGCCTCACACCATTCGAGCGCGAGCTCAGTGCACAATACATAATCTCTGCGTAAGCAATGCCCCCGTGGATGGGTCCACGTCGCACGAGGCGGATAGTGGCACCAGGTCATCGTGGTGGGTGCAAACCAGCCGCCCCCAAGGAGAAACTTCTCAAAGAGGAGTCCTTGATCATTGGTATGTTCCGTTCCGCGGGTACCAAATTACACACAATCATGAGAGGCCAAGGGTGCATTGGCATCAATGAAAATCCATGTCAGTGGCGCCAGTTCAGCATCACGCACTAGCTCAGTTGCGCGCGCCCACCATGCCTCAATTTCCTCAATGGTGTTTTTCTGGCTGCGGCAAGGGGCATGCAGGACAACGAAGGAGCAGCTGATGGTTTGACCATGTAGATGGACCACGACACGGCGATGGTCAGCACAGGAAACCACTAGGCGCAAGTGGGTAAACGACACCGCGTGATCTTGGGCTCGCAGAAATGGAAGGCTTTTGTGAAGCCATAATTCACATCCACCTTGGGACGCACCCCTCGTCTTGAGGGGGCCCGCGTCAAAGATAGTGTAGCTGGTCGTGGCATAACGCCCTTCCGGCCTTCGAGATTCTTGTAAGCCTGCAACAACTATTCGATGACGATGCCATTGGTGGTCAAGGCGTTCAGCACGGGAAGAGGCAGACTCTGGCAGACTCTTGAGGTAGCCAATCACCATCTTGCGACAAGGCAAGCACATTGGCTGTGGCAATCGTAAATCAACACGGTGCCACTGCTCATCATGATGCTCAGCCACATGATGTGGGTGTGTCGTGCGCCGCAAGGAAAGTTGAATCTGCCAGCTGGTTCTGACCCTGGCTGGGGGAAAGCATTGCTGAAGACAAGGGCGTTGTATCTTCAGCCACGCCCAACGAAGATCACCGGATTCAACGGCTTGATGGCAAGGGCCAAAATCAATGCAA
>Ga0126342_10021722_pt1 | contig 10671 bp, 10 predicted proteins | sample Cyp1metagenome_FD_92528 | JGI IMG/M metagenome (GOLD analysis project Ga0126342, IMG submission 92528) | Coral microbial communities from Lord Howe Island, Old Settlement Bay, Australia - Cyphastrea 1 metagenome | ecosystem: Host-associated > Invertebrates > Cnidaria > Coral ...
AGATAGATAGACAGATAGATAGACAGATAGATAGACAGATAGATAGACAGATAGATAGACAGATAGATAGATAGACAGATAGATAGACAGATAGATAGACAGATAGATAGACAGATAGATAGACAGATAGATAGACAGATTCATAGACAGATAGATAGACAGATAGATAGACGGATAGATAGACAGATAGATAGACAGATAGATAGACAGATAGATAGACAGATAGATAGACAGATAGATAGACAGATAGATAGATAGATAGATTGGATATTGTCGAATGTTGGCAACCTTTGCAGTTTTGTATGCACAAGACTTATATTGGGTTGACCAGGAGAGATTCGACTCTCCCATTCGTGCCTGGGCCAATTTGCTTGACATACATGCAAAAGGAAAGTTGAAGAGGCGTGGACGCAGTGATAGACAACGTGCCAATGTGATAAATGTATTCAGAGTGTCTCGATCAGAAGTCAAAGCATTGTGCCGAGAGTGTCCAAACATTCCATAGAAACACGGTCTTGTCGCTCGTTTGATCTCCTTGGCATATTTGCATCGCTTCGCGACAAAGCGCTCTCAGACTTGTGGATTCAAGTGCTTGGGTGAATCTCGGGTATTTTCACCATGTTTAAACCATTTTAAACCTATGTCACCGAGCCCAATTGTCAGAGCCTTCAAAAAGTAGGAAAGGAATTAGGCAAAGGGATTAAAAGCCGGCATGCTTGACAGATTTGGGGTCAGCTTGAGCCAGCATTCTTTGATTTGGACCCGATATTTTCTTGTTTCCTCGCAAAAATTGCATTCAAAAACCTTTATAATCCTTTATATATCCCCTGTTCTCTGGAGGTATTTTTAGGTTGGTGACTGACCCGATTTGAAGCTTCCTTTTCGACACTATGAGAGGACGCAACTGTAGTTGGTACTGTATGCTTGGAAATCTGGGCTTTCGCCACGATGATGTGCAAGAACCCAGCATTCTGGAGCACAAGAAAGGTTGCGACTCCTTACAGCTGTAGCGCTTGCAAAAGGCAAAAAAAATCCTGCACGAGAACACGAGCACTTTCGGTGTAGGCGGATTTGCATTTATTTGGCATCGCGGATTGTGGTGTGATGTGGTGTGACACTGTGCTTTGATGTGCCAATTTGCAATCCAGAGATATTGTTTCTTGGGAGGAAAGAATTCCAGACTTCGATGGCTGTTCTAGGCTACACCGGCAACACCAATAAACTTTGGGTTCCTTGTCCGAAATCTTACAAGACAACGGACACCTGGAGGACATAAAGCGAAAAAACATCCCTTTCCAGAGTTCCAACCACAAGAACAGATATATAGCCTGTTGGTGGCTACAGTACACTACGTTTCGCTCCTGTATGCATAAGGAACAGACAGCCCCAATTCATAGTGACACTTTATGACCAATGTATACCTATAGAATGCGTTGCATATAATTTGGTCTCAGGAAGAGCTGGGTCTGAAAAAGAAGCAGTCAGTGAGGCTTGGTCTCGACATGGCTTTCCGTGAGCCTGCTTTGACTTGCTTTATTGCTTTAGAAATGACAGAAACATGATTTCGGATTTTGAGAGAGTTTGATACAGTTTGAGAGGTGTACAAATCTATTTTTGGCGCTTCTGTGGTTTTGGTAAGCAGTTTGTCAGACTCCACTGGAACTCTTCCGTTGGCCTCCGGCATATTTCCTCTTTTTCGATTTGTGCAGTGTTGTTCACAGAGGATGGTTTAGAATGATTGAGTCGGTGGAAGTTCAGCAAAATTGTATTGTAGCGCACAGTATGTCTCAAAATTGAAAACTCGCAAACGCAGCTCACTCTTTAGGTGATTTCCAACACATTTTTGAGCTGCATGATGAAGTACAGTAAGTACAGGGTCTGTTTGCTGCGAGTTTACCAGATGTACTTTTCGCAGCTTGCGCAGACCTAGTCATGCTTGCAACCTTGTGTCGAGTTTGCTGCTTCGGGTATCTGACAGGTTCAAAGACTTGTGCCCGGAAGTAATAGAGGCAGGGTCAAACTGTCTTATGTTTGGGGGGTGTGGCAGTTTGCAATATGCCATCTTGCAAAGCTTGCACAGCAGGAAATCCGAGAATTCAAGAACCTCGCTGGGAAGAAGATAATTACCTTGATCCAGGCAGTCTGAATGTGCGAGAAGTGTCATATAATCACTCAGTCAGATTACAAATTGAAACATGCATGCATTGACCAAAATCACCTCGGCAAGAGACCCCAAACAGCGTGGGGGTAGGAAATCAATGTAATTAGGAGATACAAGCAACAGTAGCTGCGGAAACAGTAGCAGATCAGGTTCGACATTAACGGAAATGCAGCAGGAACTTGTTTGGTCACAAGAAGCAACGCTATGTCTACTGACCAGGACCTCATACGAGGACCTTTGAGATAATTTCACAAGATCGTTCAAGAAGGACCTTCTAGAGGATCTTACGAGATCTTCGTAGAAGAACCTTCTAAGAGCATCCCAGAAGGGCTTTCATACAAGCAAGTCTAACACAGATCATCTTCAAGATCTTGATGCAAGGACCTTTTGGAGGATTTTAGCAGGATCTTCGCAAGATCTTTTCACAGGACCTCTGAAAGACCCCGATCCAAGATCTTCATGCCAAGACATCTAAGAGAATCCCACAAGACCGCTTAGAGAGGATCTGACAAATCTTGTTACAAGAGCCTCCTATAATTTCAAAGCATCCCAGGACCGTCACGCGTTATATAATACCGTTAATACCGGGCATCTTCCAGACCTTCTTGCAAGGACCTCTTGGAGGACTTTTGCAGGATCTTCACCAGATCTTCTCACAAGGACCTGCGCAAGTTCACGCAAGGACCTCGATCAGGATTTCAGCAGGTTCAGAAGGATCTTCACAAGATCTTCCCGCAAGAACCTACAAGATCTTCATCAAGATCTTCATGCCAGCGAAGAGAATCTCACAAAATCGTCCCAGAAGGACCTGCCAGAGAGGATCTTACAAGATTTGCATACAAGAACCTCCTAAGCGCATCCCCGAAAGGCTTTCATACATTAATACCGGGCATCGTCCAGATCTACACGCAAGGACCTGTAATACATGGCATCTGCAAGATCTTCATGCAAGGACCTTTTAGACAGGATTCCACAAGGAGCTTTACAAGATTTTACAAGATCTTCTCACAAGGACCTGCGCAAAATCACGCGAGGACTTCTTAAGTCTTGAGGCTTTCGGCAGGATCTTCACAAAATCTTGTTTCCCGCAAGGACCTCTACAAATCCTTGGTCAAGATCTAAGTTTCTAAGAGCGCACTATGAAACTCTCGCAGTCATAGAAGGACCTTTCAGAGAACTCAGAAGATCCGTTTGGCGGGATCTTTGAAAATCAACTAAAATGAGAGCCGTCCAAGGCAAGCAAACTGACGAGAGGGTTCCGCGAGCCGTACCAGAATGAGCACCGCGCCGCAACAAGAACGTCTGACATGCACGGAGTGACGAGAGGCTTGCGCGCGCGATGTTAAAATGAGCATCGCGCCACAACGAGTGCAATCCGATACGCACAAAGTGACGAGAGGGTATGAAAGGGTTGTGCGAACACCTGCTAGAGTTTATACCTTTCTTCAATCTTGATTGTTTGTTGATGATCACAGGATCGTGGGATTGTCTTGCATTCTGGGATTTGATATCATCATCCTTGGTTCCCAAGGTTGAGGATCAAGCAGGTCCATAAAAGGGGTAACGACTGAATCCATGCGTTTGTGCGTTTGTTTATACAGAATTCTTTCCAGCTGCAGATTCTGCTGCGTCGTGAGTTTTCCCTTTTTGCCCCCCACGATCATCCTCTTGGCACGCACTTTCCTAGAAAATGCACACTGCCAGCCAACACAGACAACTAATGCCAAACATAGTTCAGATATGTGCAGATATCAGCCCTTGACTGAAAGTGAGTGAAATATGGTTTGCCAATGCAATTGACGAGGATTAAAAGACCAAAGATATCCAGGGATGACATTCTGACTTTTGTTCGTGCCTTGTGACCTTCTGTGCGTACATGTGTGTGCATGTGTGTGTGTCTGTCTTAGTCTGTCTTTTCAAGGCTTGCATTTTAACGCATTTGCTCCTGTTCTGACGCGCGTGTATGTGTTTCAATGGTGGTTTGCTGAGGTTGCTGGGACACATGTTCAGTACATTTCTGCATTGCCTAAAGCTGAAACTGAATCAGTTTGCTATCAGAGGGCGATCTCGTGCCCAGTTATCGCATGTCACTTGCTGGCAGTCAACGCAGAGTGCACAACTTTCAAAATTTTCATCAACACAAAGTGCAAGAAAGGACAGCACCTCTGCAAACCCGGAGACCACGGCACAAAAACTAGCAGGTCACGCATTCGTGTCATGGCGCTCGCATGAAGTAATATGTTTTTGTCACTCCAAAACAAACTCTTACTACTATATTAATCTGTACTACAGTATAGCTTTTGCCAATGTCACAAGCTCTTCATCACATGATAGAAGTACTCCCCCGTGTTGATTCTGCTTGGCTCACTTCTTGAGTGGTCCTATTTATATATCCTTTTTGTGACAAGTCGGACATCAGATATGATCAAGTCCCAAGTATACTGCTGGCACATTTTCATAGCAGCCGGCGATAGAGTCTGACTAGATTGCCGTGATGGGATGCAAATAGCCTGAGGCAGCCTGACCATTTTTTTTGATTCTTCAACGCTCTTCAGAGACTCCAATACCTTACTTGCTTTGTCTTGATTGTCAGGTATCTGAAGTCGCAGCTGGCCCGGGCAAAAGCAAGAAAGCTGGTGCACCCGTTGACAACGAAGAGTTCTACAAAGTGATGGACGCCATCGAGTATCCTGGAGATCCTGAACGTTTGCTGAGACATTTGGATCCAGGAAATACGGGATATGCAAACACGCGGACGTTGCGAATCCTGAACGAGCAACGCAGCGAAGAAAAGGCGGTTCCACAATTTCTGAAAAAATATGCGGAAAATCGCCAAGCTCTTTTAGAACAGAAGATTGCCTCCGTTGTCATCCCACCGGCCAAAGAATTGTTGGCAAAACAAGATAGTCTTCGGGAGAGTTGCTTGGAGGAACAGCAGACGAAGAAAGAGACTCGAAATGCGAAGGAAGAGTTTCTACGCAAACTTACAAACAAATTTGGTAGCACCTTGGCAGCGGCAAAGTAATGTCAGCGCGTACAGGTGCCAAGTAGATTCTGCATAAGGTAAATCTCAAATGTTTCCCCCACAAAAGTGTTCAGATTTCAGATCAATGCACCTACATAACCGGATCCACGAATTTCCGGAAAGATCATCAAAGTATTGGTGTTTTCAGCATTTGTCAACTTCACGGCCAAGGTATTGCAAAAGCCTGGCGTTTGGCATTGGATCCTGAGCTCAAGTATGCTATCGAGAATGTCGACCATTTGATGAAAGGCATGAAAAGAGCTGGACAGATGCCAGCCGAAGGAGGCGAACATGCACTACGAACTGTTGCAGAAAAGATTTTTCAAGCATGCATGTCAAAAGAAACTGAGCAGATCAGCCTGGACTGCCTTGATCCAAGAACTCCGGCAATGTTGGAAAAGTTCAAGGATCTGTGCGAAGAACGCTTCGGGAGTCTCCAAGATGCCTTCGAAAAAGTGGATGTGGATGGTGTGGGCATCGTTTCAAGAGAGGATTTTCGTATGCTTTGCCACGAAGTGAAAGCTACAGACGGAATCTTTCGCCTGATGGAGTTCTTGGATCCAAAGCGCACCGACGAGATCAGGCTGTCTCTCATTGACGGCGAGGTTGCCGAAGATGCTATGCTTGCTACACAGACACGCCGTCAAATGCAACAGAATGCGCAGGCCAAACAGTGTGACACACTTTGCTTTGTTTGATGCATTTTGCAATTCAGCGTGGACATGCTTTTTGGATCTTTTTGGGAATAATATTCGCACATGATAAAAGGATACCGGATAAAACAGGATATGCACATGCATCTACTCGTCACTTAGGAACTGCCATTTCTGTGGTTTCAGATCTCGTGTTTAGGGCGTGAAGAGCAAGACCAATCTGAGTAAGTGCAGATTGTTGAAGTGGGCTCATGATTCTCAGTGCAGTGTCATCAATCCCCTGATCGTGGGAACTAACCGGCCTGCTCCATGACACCTGTAATCATTTGTAGCATCTCTCACTGATTCGAGTCTTACAGCTTGCAACATAGGTAGCACTTTGCGCCGAATTGCAGGAACAGGGCGATACAATTCCAGGCGGCTTACAGCATGCTGCTCAGGACTTGCTTGAGCACCTAATGCAACAGTGAAGCACCTTTTGTGAAGCCTTCTTCTCCAACAGTGGAAGCATTTGGTGTTTTCAGCCCAGATAGGCTTCATGATGACTCAAAATGATTCAAGGCATCTTCCAGGTTCCCACAATTCCATACAAGGCCGACAAAGCGTTGGAAGGTGACGGTGAGAGATACAGCACTGCCGTAGCTCAAGGCTAAGGAATGATCACCTCGAAGATTACAGGAGGTTTTGGTCTTGAGATATCGAAATTACTTGAAATGAATATGCAGAGAGTTTTCATGAAGGTTTGTGAGGTCGTCGCGGCGCGGTTTGCCATTCTGGAGTGCCGCAGGGGTATAGTTTTTTGCATCGCGCAGGGATGGACATAGAATGCGAAACATATGTGAGGTTTGAGTCGGTTTGAGTGTCCAAGTGCGAAGGTTTCTGCTGGACAACATTTCGTTGCTCGTAATTCGAATCAAGGATGTTGCAACTGCCGATTTGGCATCCCTATTCATCCCTATTCATCCCTATATAAGGAATATAAGGATCAGCGACCACATGCGACCAAAGCCTGCTAAACGTTCGAATGTCAAGCTCTCCTCGTTGATCTTGTTGCAGATATCACCTGAGCCGAGCCTATCGTCACAAGCATTGGACAAGCCGCTTTTACTTGCATACTTTAATTTTATGAGACAGGAGGTTTTGCGCTTCAAAGGCGGCTGAATTTCTTGCGAGTTTAATATGTTTTTTTTGGATCTTTTTATTGTATTTGAATGAAGTGCAACAGAACACGTGCGAACCTTGAACATCCGGTCCCACACCGTACTCGTACCAGACCATACTACTAGACCAATTCAGACCTATTCTGGGTTTCAAGAGGTGCCACAACAGTTGTTCAACATGTCAAAAGTTCAGACTCCGAAAGTCAGGAGCGTGCAAAGAGACCAGCTCGTCGTGCGCTTGAGCAAGTGAAGCAGCGATTGGTTCGGAAATATGGCAGCGTTCTCCGTGTAAAACTCAGGTGATGAGAATATCTTTCAACCGTTGATTTTCACTGTTATTTCGATTCACTTGCGTTCTCCAATGCTCAAGTGCCTGAGGTGCCTGGAAGACAATCCAGGGAAATGTTACTCAAGACATTGGCCAGATGCATAGCTGTTTCAGACATTTTCAGACCACATTTCACTACGACTTTGACACACAACGACCCAACGCTGCTCCTTGGTAGCCAGACGCCAGCTCCGCTCACCGAGGACGTGATGGGTGGCTTCGCTTCTTTGAACATGTGCAAGCCCTGGAGCATTTCCCGTGATTTTGCTTTGTTTGCACTGCAGATCCTTGGTCTTGCTATGTCTTGTCTGAGTTATTTGCAAACGATCCAGTGATGCAGTGATGCATTGAAAAAATGAAAAGGATAGAAAAAGGATACAAAAAGAATAGAAAACGTATTAAAACCTGGTAGTCGTCAGAAACGCCGAAAGGGCCGGGGATGATCCAGGGCAGACATGGAAGATTGTTTTTCTGATGTTTTCTGTCTTCAAATAAAATCTGTTCAAACAAAGGTTAAGGGAAAGCCCAAAATGATATGCAATTTCCATCGATTTCCAACAATGTTCCGAAACGTTCTGGGTTCCAAATTCGATTCACCTCAAATTTTAACATCAGGTCCTAGAGGGTCCTACAGTTCTCAGATGTTACAAGAGTACTTTTGCAAGGGATACTTGGAGTTGTCAGCAGTGGGGCTGTCATAGGGTTTTTTCGTTTGTTGGATAGTGATAGAACCGACACATGGTGTGATATTGAGCTGCAACACGAGCGAGGGGTTCCTATACAAGTAGTACCTGGGCAAGCCGGGGACGGAAGTTTCAAATTTGAAACGCTTACAGTATAGCCTATAGAGCGGAGCAAAGGCTGTGCCTATAGGTGACAGACAAGACTCCTGTGCTTCGCAGCAACAAGCTCTCGACTCTCGCCTTTCAATCTGATGCCATGTCTTTTGAATGTTGAAACTTTTCTCATTTCACCTGATCTCATCGCATCGCAGCTTCCCTTGGAAATTGCTCACTGCATCCACTGTCACCGCAGTCTGTGTCATCCCATCTCATCTTGACTCACCTCATGTCTTCTCAGCTTTTTCCACCGCATCTCACCTCATCCCATCTCATGTCTTCTCTCCCATTCTCAGCTCTTCTCAGCTGATCACGACTGTTCTCTTCTCTTCTCATGTCATTTGAGCTTTTCTCATCTCTTTTCATCTCAGCTTCTCTCAGATTTTCAAAGCTCTTTTCAGCTCTCCGCAGCTCATGTCAGCTCATCGTACGTCTTCTCAGATCCTCTTCCCTCTTCTCACATCTTCTAAGCTCTTCTCACACCTCCTCAGCTGATCTCAGCTCTTGTCAGATCGTCACACCTCATCTCAGCTCTTCTCAGCGCACTCTCAAATCATCTCAGCTCTCCTCTAGCTGAAAACCTGCTCCAAAAACGGATCTCAGCGCCAAAGCAAGCGACCCCTACGCTTTCCACAGAAGATTTGACACAGAGAAGCGTTTACACACAGCAAGCTTTTGCACAGAGAAGCTTGTACACACAGAAGCTTTTTCACAGAAACCGGCAAGCTTTTATCCACAGCAAGCTTTTACACAAAGCAAGTTTTTGCACACAGCAAGCTTTTACTCAGAGAATCTTTTGCACACAGAAGCTTTTACACACAGCAAACTCTTACACAGAGAACAGAGAAGCTTTCACACAGAGAAGCTTTTACACACAGAAGCTTTTGCACAGAAAGCTTTTACACAGTGAAGCCTTTACGCAGCCAAGCCTTTACACACGGCGAGCTTTTACACACAGAAGCTTTTACACAGATAAGCCTTTACACAGAGAAGCTTCTACACACAGCAAGCTTTCACACAAAGAAGCTCCTACACAGAAAAAAGCCTTTACACAGAAAAGCTTTTACACGCAGAAAGCTCTTACACACAGAAGCTTTTACACAGAGAAGCCTTTACACAGCTTTTACACACAGAAGCCTTTACACACACAAGCTTTTACACACAGCAAGCCTTCACGCCCCGAAGGAAAGGCTTTTACACAGCGAAGCTGTTACACACAGCAAGCTGTCACACAGAGAATCTTATATACACAGAAGTTTTTACACACAACAAACTTTTACACACGGCCAGCTTTTACACAGAGCAAGCTCTTTCACAGAGAAGCTTTCACACAGAAGGTTTTTGCACACAGAAGCTTTTACACAGAGCAAGCTTTTATACACGGCCAGCTTTTACACAGAGTTAGGGAAGTTTTTATTCACAGAAAGCCTTTACCCAGAGCAAACTTTTACACAGAGAAGCCCTTACACACAGAAGCATTACGCACGGAAGCTTTTGCACACCGCCAGCTTTTACACACGGAAACTTTTACACACAGCAAACTTTACACAGAGAAGCTTTTGCACAGAAAAGCTTTTGTACACAGAAGCTTTACACACAGCAAGCTTTCACAAAGAGAAGCCTTCACACAGAGAAGCATTTACACAGAGGAGCTTTTACGCAGCAAACTTTTGCACAGAGAAGAAGCCCTTACACAGAGAAGCGTGTATATACACAGAGAAGCTTTTACACACAGAAGCTTTTACACACAGCCAGCTTTTACACAGAGAAGCTTTTACAAAGAGAAGCCCTAACACAGAGAAGCATTTACATAGAGAAGCTTTTACACACGGATGCTTTTACACAGAGAAGCCCTTGCAAAGAGAAGCATTTCCACAGAGAAGCTGTTACACACAGATGCATTTACACAGCGCCAGCTTTTACACAGAGAAGCCCTCGCACAGAGAAGCATTTACACAGAGAAGCTTTTACACAGCAAGCTTTGGCACAGAGAAGCCCTTACACAGAGAAGTATTTACACAGAGGAGCTTTTACACACAGAAGCCTTTACACACAGAAGCTTTTACACACAGCAAGCTTGTACACAGAGGCCAGCTTTTACACAGAGAAGCTTTTATTCACAGAAAGCTTTTGCACAGAGCAAGCTTTCACACAGAGAAGCATTTACACAGAGAAGCTTTTACACACAGCAAACTTTTACACAGAAGCTTTGCACACAGCCAGCTTTTACACAGAGAAGCTTTTACACAGAGAAGCCCTTTCACAGAGAAGCATTTACACTGAGAAGCTTGTACACAGAGAAGATTTTACACACGGCAAGCTTTAAACTGAGAAATTCCGCTGACAAATCACAATTGCAACCTTGATGCAGCCACTCCAATGCGATTTACGATGTCCAGCTCCGAAAGACAATAGTCTTACGCACGCAGCCGCGGCGCCAAGCAACCTTGACGCAGCCATAAATTACAATGCAATCTGCAAAGATTGAGTTGCGAAACACAATAG
>Ga0126342_10021723_pt1 | contig 10671 bp, 7 predicted proteins | sample Cyp1metagenome_FD_92528 | JGI IMG/M metagenome (GOLD analysis project Ga0126342, IMG submission 92528) | Coral microbial communities from Lord Howe Island, Old Settlement Bay, Australia - Cyphastrea 1 metagenome | ecosystem: Host-associated > Invertebrates > Cnidaria > Coral ...
ATTTGAGAGTAGGTCCTGAAAAGTTTTCTGGGTACTGAAAAAACAGGATTTTGGCACAGGGTCTGAAAAAAGACGTAGGTGGAAGATTCAGGTATGCTGTTGGGTTGCAAAGCTGGGTTAATAGTTTATAAAAAAATATTGCCACATATCAATAGTTTTATATAGTATATAACTATGGTAGATATTATAAATGTCAATCACCAACTATAGTAACTAACTATGATATATATATATATATATATACATGTATATATGGGTAAAACTATAACGACCTCACTACGACCGAGCCCTGGAAATCATGGTTTATAAGGGAAATCATCCCCAAATGGCCGAACAATTCATTGGGCCGGGAAAGGGAAGAGTGGCCGAAGAAGTCAGGTTAGTGAAATATTATAATGTACCCAGATTGCATGTCACCAACTGGGTAGAAACCCCAAAAAGTGGTGCCCCAGTTCGTGAACGCTAGTTGTTGGTGCAAGTATATAACTAGCAAAAAAGTATGGTTTGTGGTAGATATATCTATACTTAATGGGGTCTTTTGACCAACTTATAACTGGGGGGCACCACCCTGTATGGTTTTTGGCCATGGAACATAACATAACCATAAGCAGCAAAAGATGGATTTTTTGTGGACCGAATTGACCATGAAGATCTTCATGAAATGGATCAAATGGATGGTTTTGGGGGGAAAATGAATCAGCATATGGATGGTTGAATACTGAATGATTTGTATGTGTTTTTTTTTTCTGTCATATGGTTCCCTGGTTCACTTGACTGTTTTTTTCTAGCACTTTTGACTCGTACCTGTTTCTAACTAGTGAACTGCATGGATCCTGCGTGTGTTTCAAAAGATTCGGCTTGCGGCCAATTTTGGGCCTTAGAGATACCACCAAGAAGATGCAGAAAGGCTATATCCAATCCTTAGAGTTTAGTGGTAAATTGTAGTGGTTTTTCTGCATTTTCTTATGGGTTACTATCAAGATTGGATGGGGCTGATAAACCCATCTAAGTATATATATATATGTATAGATATCCAGCAAAACATCTAGGTAATCTAATTTTTTTCCAAGCAACATATCTATCTTTGGGGCACCCCTTCCTGTGACGTGACTTAACCGGAGGATTTTCCAATCCGGTCCAGGCGTCTTCTCGATGAAGACGAGCCTTCCAATGGAGATCCCGGAGTCAGGACGGCGGCAACCACTGGGTGCAGACCAGTGGTTATTATAATGGGTTAGTCTGAAAATGTTGGGTTAATCTTCCCAATGAAATAGCCATTTAAAAAATTTTAAAAATAGGGATAATGATCAGCAAAACCATTGGGTAAAATGGGGTACACGACATTTTCAGACACACCCATATAATGGGTATCACTGTGGCAATAACCCTTATTAAGCCTTATAAGTTGGGATATAAGCCCTATGAATATGGTTATATGATGTTATATGTCCACTTACAAGTGGGAACTGCACCCCCAAGCATAACACATTGCAACGATGTGAGGGTCAACCTCTGAACCTTGCAACATGGGGTCCTTATGACCTTTAGATATGGGGATAGATGAGCTAGAAAATGATTACCCTCTGGTAACTTGTTACATAGCTATTGAAAATGGCCATCTATAGTGGATTTACCCATTAAGAATGGTGATTTTCCATAGTTACGTTAGTTTACCAGAGGGTAAAGGTTCAAGCAATCAGACTGACAAATAACCTACACGTATTGTGTTAAACTGTTAAACCATATGCCAGAGATCTCCATAAATCGAGATCATCTAGTTGGTGGTAGCAAAACTGTTCTATTTTTTCCCGAAATGGGATGAAATTCTCTCCAATTACATACACATATTTTTCAACCACCAACCAGTAATACACACTCCAGCAAACTCACATTTTTTTTTGGAAGATCCAGTATTTGTAGATCATTTCCTGGTTGGTGGTTTGGAACATTTGGATTATTGTTCCATTCAGTTGGGAATGTCATCATCCCAACTGACGAACTCACTCCATCATTTTTCAGGTTGGGGTAGGGCTCAAAACCACCAAGCAGATTATTATTAACCGTCATTAACCATTAATATTAACCATTATAAACCATATATTAACCATTGAAATCCCATTAAAATCCCATTAATATATATATATAACCCAATTCACCACATATATTGGATATTCCCATGACATATCCCCATTGATACCACCAACATTTCCAATGGAAACCACCAGCAGCACCCAGCAGCAGCCCATGGGATTCCCATGAGGCGATGAGCCCGAGACAGCCTTTGGCTTCAGTTATCTCAGCGAGGTAAATCGCGACCGGCCTTGGGGGGGGGAACCGGTTTTTCTACGGTTGGGACGGTTGGAAAATGCCAAGAAAAATCAATGGATGAAAACTAGGGCTACCTCCATTTAGGAAACCTCACAAAGATATAAATCTTATATAAATATAAATATAAATATAAATACTTTAGTACTTTGGATATACTAACTAATCTCTTGCTGTAAATGGGGATGTAATTATTAAACCTAACCAGTAACAACTTAGCATTTTTTGTAGATCATCTGAGATTGACAATGAAAGATTTCCAGGATGGTCGTTGGATGGTACTTCGATGATGTCTTCCCCATCATTTCCCAGGTTTACGACTTTTCGGCATTTTTTTGCCGGGGGGTTTCTACACAGGAATTGCTATGAAGACTGCCTACTTTGGTATCTTTGGTTTGGGTTTTCCCTAAGATTTTCACGATGGGCTCAGTTATTTAAGATCCAGGGGTGGTTGACCACTCATCGCCACTTTTTCAGGAAAATCATGTTGCAGTATTTGACTGTCCATAGACATCCTTTGTCATTGCTTGGTTGATTCATACAGGAAGACCTGTCAAAAGTTGATAGATAGCAGCTGGGGAGCAGGATGCGAAAGCCATCACTGAAGGCTTTGACAGATTGACAGAACAGGTCTACGTCCCCAGAAACTGGTCTCGTTTTGCTTAACTCGGACAAGCGGATTCCACGGGTCCGGTTTCTCCGTTGCGGTTTCCGCGGAAGACAAGTCGTGCATCGTGGCCGTTCTCCAAGAAGAACAAAGTGGAAGTTCCGCCGGCGTTGGTGGTCCTCTACATCCTGCGATGGATGACATAAATTATGTATAATTATTAATTATTTGGGGATGGGTCAAAACCTTGTACCCCTGTAGTTCACATCAAAATAGCTGGTAGTTCTGGATGTTCATCCCCCTAAAAATGGTATTAATAGGTATTGATCCATGTTTATTTCATGGCTGTTGGATAAGTTCCTCATTGATAGATGAATTATCCAATTTCCCTGTTGGGAATATCTCCAAGCTGCCTCCAAGCTGCTGGTATCTCTTGGTGTTTCTGATGAAACCTGAAGTGATAAAAATCACATGACACGCGCCGACCATCCAGTGGTGCTGACTGTGTCAACCGCTGACAAGACATGGATTTTTCCATGACAACATCCATTGATGTCCGGAGCGTGTTTGAAGTGGTTTTTCTAACCCTGGTGATCGTTGGTGTCCTTTAGGATTATCCCATTTTCAAATGGCTTCTATGTATTTCTATGTGATAAGCCCAGTTACGATTCGCAGTTGGTTACACTCGTCGTAGGGTGATTCCGCAGGGATGGGTGAGTTCTTTACCAGAGAATTACCAGAGGTTTTTTTTCCGTACTGGGGGAGAAAGCACATTCATAAATCCATAACCCCCATCTATCTTGGGGTACCATCCGGGTAGCGTTTGGTTTTGACTCCTGGCAATCTCATGTAAAAAAGGCATTGGCCAGCTAGGCCAATATTGTTTTTGCCATGGCGTCGTCCCCTCTACCTCTTGTAATTTTTTAATCGCCACGGAAGATTCTCCATTTATCTTTGAGTTACCTACTCGAAATGGTCGATTTTCCAGTTCGCAAACTGTTCAAGTGCCCAGCTGAAAAATCATTTTTTCCGATTGGACTTCAATCTACAATGCGGTCATGGCAAGAATGGACAACCTCAGTTCTTCCAACTTCCAATTGGTATATAGATTTTCATCCTTCCAGTTGAACAGTGGCTGCTAAACCCCTGTTGGTTGATGTTTGTTCTTTCCAACATATTGGGTTTGACAGTTGGATACTTACACGTTGCTATCATACATCAACTACAAATCCCCAACATGTATAATATGTGTATATATATATATGTGTATATACAATTATGCGGTTATACACATAAATCTTAGTGACACCCCACAAATTTGTTGGTTAATTCAATGCCCATGTCCAACCGTTGTATTTTCCATGAAATCCCATGAACTCCGCCATGAAGTATGGCTTCAAGATGCCATCCAAGAAGATAGAGGTTTCCTAAAATATGGCTACCCCAAACTTTGCTTTTCCCATTGATCATGACCAATAACTTGGATAATTCTTGGAGCACCCCTATGTTAGGAAAGCCTCATATCATTTTATTGGATACATATCCCATGTATTCCATCAGCATCCCGTTATATCTCAATAAAATGCCCAGTTCTAGACCAAACTTGAACCCTTTTTGCAGATGACCAATCCCATTAAATCCCAATAAATCTCATTAAGATGCGATTTTCCCTAGTGGTCATTTGAATAGATATCATTAAATCCCAATAAAAATCACCCAATGTGCTCTAAAAACTTCCTAGTGCTCATCTCTACTTCGGGGGTGTCAGGGGTTAGAAAACCGTAAGTTGGGTTTTTTTGGGGCCCTCTGACCATGGTGAAATCTGTTCACTGTTGGTGGTGCCCCCCCAGCTTTAAATGGCTTATACCCTCTGGTAATTTAACATAACTATGGAAAATCACCATTTTTCATGGGAAATTTCACTATAAATGGTGATTTTCCATAGTTACGTTAAATTACCAGAGGGTATCACCAACAAAAACCATAGTGAAATTGGACTTATGAACCAACTTAGCTAACGAGCTGGGGCACCACCTTGTAGAAAAGGTATCGTTTAGGCAGAGATACAACGGTTGCTGTATCTCTTCACAGTTTTCATTTTGATGGTAACATCTGCAACAGAACTTGGGATACAGCCCCAAGTACTGGTTATTTAACATAGCTATGGGGAATAGCCCATTTATGGATTATTTTTGATGATTTACTTATAGTTGGAACAATATACTGTAGCCAATAATTTTCACCTCTAGATTTAAGTGGACAGATTCAAAAAACTCCGACAGAACTTGGGGTTATCCAATATCCTAAATCCCATTTTTAATGGCTATGTTAAGCTTCCAGATCAACTTTTTGGCTAATTGATCCCAAGATTTTAAATACTTCAATAGTTTGTCGAAAATCCCAAACAGCCAATTTTTTGTTTTCCCACTCCACCAATATTATTCAATAAGCTTTATTATTGGGTATCTATATTCTATCAGATTCCAATTCATGTCAACCCCGGATTAATAAACCATGGTTTATCAATTAGGGGGGTACTCCTCCAATAGTCATTTCATCTAATACTTAATGGTACCCTCCCAATTAAACAGCCGTTTGGGGTTTATTAATCCAGGGTTGACATTATCCCAAATACCAATTATCCAATATTGGGTATCTATAAATAAGCTGTATTATTGGGTATCTATTATTCAATGCAGATTATTGGGTATCTATAAATAAGCTGTATTATTATACTCAATAAGCTGTATTTATTATTGGGTATAATAATAATACCACCCAATAATCTGATTATAATCCAATACCCAAATAATACAGCTTATTTATTATTGGGTATCAGATTATAATCTCAGATTATACAAAGTGGGGCCCCCTAGATAGCTAAGTTGGTTTGTAACTCCAATAAGTATAGCTTATGGTACTTATAACCATAGTTACTGGGGTGAATCTAAACCAACTTATAACTGGGGGGGGCCCCACATTGTAATAATACAGATTATTGGTTGGTGGTTTGGAACATTTTTTATTTTCCATTTCATATATGGGATGTCATCCTTTCCATTGACTTTCATATTTTTCAAGATGGTTATTGCACCACCAACCAGAGATTATTGGTTTATAAGCCCATTAACTATAGATGTATCACCTATAAACTATAGTTATTGGACTTATAAACTAATTTAGCTAACTATGGGGCACCATATTTTTCAAGATGGTTAATACCACCAACCAGAGATTATTGGTTTATGATTTTATCCCAAATACCCAAAACCTCCAAAACCTCGGCCTCCGGTCAGGCCGAGACGCCCTATGTCGACAGCATCAGCGTCAACGGCGTCACGGAGACTTGCCGAAAACCCATGGGAAACACGGTGATTTTACCAGGGAAATTGGGGATTGATATGGGATTTTTATAAGGAGTAATAGTTGATTTATGATAAGTGGCTAGAAATACCTAGGTTGACTTATATAAGTTGATTTAGTAGATATTAGTTGGATGATTGGATGGGTGAAGGTTGGTGATTTAAGCACATTTAAGCAACAGACATTGTTATTTAAATTGGATTTATACATATTTATACTATATAGATGGATTTACAGTTGATGTATGATAGGTAATTGCTGATTCAAGCCACACATTGATGGGTCTGAACCACGAATAATACAGGGATATATGATATATATATATAATATGATATATATATATATAATATGATATATATATATAATATGATATATATATATATATATTATATTCATGGTTGATTGATAGGTAAGTTGCTGGAAGCAGGTATATATATATACACCTATATTGGGCTTCATTTGATACATCTACAACTAAACCAACGTGTGAACTCCAGCCCGGGCAGAGCGTCCTCCAGCCCGGGTAACATCAGTGAGTTAACCATCAAGAAAGGTGACCATAACAGGGATCTAATGGATATTAATGGGATATAAAGTGAATCATGGTTAATAAGGGAAATCATTCCCAAATGGGCTTAATTCAGGTTAGTGAATTATTGTAATTTACCCAGATTAATGGGATATAATTTGATATAATGTAATATTGTTTGTACAACTCCCCACACGCAAAACAAAAACGACTACTGGATATTTTTGTTTTTTCTTGGGGGTCTGCGGGACTCAATCTCTCGGAGCGGATCTTTGGACGAGCATGGGCACTGAGTGCAGTCTTTGCAAGGCTCGAATTGGAAGCGCTGTCGGACATTGGCCAGTGGCACATTTGACTTTGGGCTCCGCACACATGAACAATGAAATTGCAAAAGAAACGTCTCAGAGAAACTTCTGAAGTCATTGATTTTTCGCACGCCTTTGAGTCTAAATGTGACGCAGTGGGTGTCAATCTGAACAGTCGGAGCTGACATTCGAAGTTGGGAACGGCGAAGTTGCGACCACAGCCACATCTAATTTTGGAGTACCAATTTTATGTGCCCTCTGGGAAGGCAGCAATATCTTCAAGAATAGCTTTAGAAGATGATGATATATATATATATATATATACACAGAATATACATATACATATATACATACATATACTTATATATTATATATATGTGTGTAACTATGTATATGTACATATACAAATTATGAACATAATATTATATAACGACTATATGTCCATATAATTAAGTAAACATACTCATGTATACGACGCTTGGCGGTTGTCCGCACCAGACATTGCCAGAGGGGGTACGGTAAATTGCCATGGATCCATACCGATACCATTCTTTGGATGAAGATCCATTCAATGGCCATTTCAGGATCCAACAGATGGAGGTACTGTACCATATTTCAGGCCACATTTTGTGGGGATATTCCCTGAAATTTAGGCCTGAAAAATAGGCCTTATATATGGTAGGTACCTCCAATCAATCGGATCCTGAAATTCCCGTTGATCCATTTTGAACAAGGTGAGGCCCCTGTGTACAATAGCTAAGTGGACGCAAAGTAAAAAAAAACGTGGTTAGCGATAGCTTGGTGTGAAGGGGATTCCATGGGTGTCCAGTTACCCAGTTTAAGTCACAAAAAAAAAAGGCTGGTTGGTGGTTGCAACCCATGACTTGTGATATCTTATGACTTCCTAACTCTGGCTAGCAAAATGTTGATCCAAGCTAGTTCTGATAGGTTGGCTTGAAGGGAGAGAAACTATATCCGTCACCATAGGAGTGGCTTGCCAATCCTAGAAAATTAGCAAACATGTTACTCCCTGGTTCTTAAACATAGCATAGCTATGGAAATTCACAATAGGTAAATCATCCTAAGCCATCTATAAGTTGCCATTTTCCATAGTTATTTGTTTCAGCCAAGGCTAGTTTCATCCATCGTACAAGGCCACCAAGCTAACTAAACCAACTTAGCTGCAGCAAAAACTGGGGCACAATCTGTAAAAACTCCTGCAGTAAAACCCTATGTTCCATCTACATCATCTGAGTTTTAGCAACATCAATGATGAGCTAACCATCAGCAATGACATATTTTTTGATGAGTTTAGCATCAAACACGGGCAATTTTGGGTGGTTAAGCTACTGTATGTTAAACCACCATTTTAACCAGAGTTAAACCACCATTTTTCGCATGGTTTTGTAGCACCTACCACAATCTAGGTAGGGCACTTTTTTTCTTTGCTCGCTGAGGATTGGGTGAACTATACCGTAGAGATGACGGAGGGCGATACCGTGATTTTGCACGTGAGAAACTTCGATGGTCTGATGGATGAAGATGTGAAGGCGGCTGCCGGTGGGGGATTTGCACGTGATTTCTTCTGTGAAGGTGATGTTGGGAATGTGACGTGGTGATGGGTCATTTTTTCGGAATGGATCAAGATGTGGCTTCGGCTCAAAACTGACTGAGCCCAAATGGTGATTTGAGAAGCTAAAATCGGGATTCTAGCAACTATCATGGTGGTTTAACGGTTTAACCATCTAATATTCAAAATGGTTGTTTACTCCTGCCTGATATGGAAATCTATAATCTATTCGAGAAACTTGGACATGTCGTACCCATTGAGGAAACGATTGCGGATATATTACTTTGTGGGTCTACTAAATGAATTGACTCCACTTATAAGTGGAAGATGACACTGAAGATCACATTTCTTCCCCTACGTAGTACTTTCCTCACCGGGTATATACCCTACTGTCGGTTCGTCGAATGAAACACCAAGCGGGATTGACCTTTGAAGAAGCCGTTGTGGGTTTGGCACATTTAAGACAGTTTCCATGAAAGAATCATGATGCACTCTGATAATCTTGGGGCTTGTGATACTTTGATGACCAGCAACCACAGATTCTGCGGAGCGTTTGGCAAAGGAGCGGAGTGCTTTCCAGGTGGCTTGAGCACATAATGCCGCACTTGGACGTCTTTGGTATTTGGATATCGGCCAGTGAACTGTCCAAGTTCGAGTTGCGAAGAGGAAAACCTGCATCAAATCCATGCGCGGGTCAATGCGCAATCGATTCTTTCGTTGATGTTCTACCGAACTACTCTGCAGTACCTAAATTGCATTCAACCATTCCCAGCCGTAAAAGGGATATATATATATACACACTGTATATATATAGGATATGATTATAGTTACTCTACTTAGACTCTACTTCATTGGATTGTAGCCATACACCCAATGATTGTAGCCTTTTTGGGGATTAGATGCGTTTATCTGTTTATCCGACTATTTTTGTTAAGAGGAGAGGATCCACTAATCACCAAGTTCAAGATCTTTTGCATATCCCTGTCGGGTGTTCATGAATTTATTTCTTCAAGGGGAAATATATTTGGGAAATTTATTGGAAATTTGATATGGATATGTGATATATTGTCCCAATGATGGGATATCAGTGTATATATATATACATACATATTATCCCAGTCTATCTCCCATATCTCCCAGTAAATATATAAAGAATAGATATGGACTGATAGCGAATCTGAGATTTGATGGGAGATATAAACATACAAGATCTACCCTCTGGCAATTTAACGTAGCTATTGAACATGGCTATAGAAATAGTTGATTTACCCATAAAAATCGATTTTTGGTCATGTTTACCAAAGGGTAATTCCATTAAACCACCATTAAACCACCATAAAACCACCATAAAACCACCATTAAACCACCATTAAACCACCGTTTTGTATATCTATCAGCAGACTGCAGCTGCGTTTCTCAGGTGAGGATAGGCCTTGTGGTGGTCCCAAGCGTCACCGTGACCGAGAGCAGCGTTCCTTCTTGGAAAATCGGGTGAGTGCTGGCGGTGTTTTCTTTTTTTGTAATCCCATCTATAGTTACTATGTATAAAAAAATGGGAATAATTGTTATATAATTGTCATATGGGAATAATAATTGTTATCCCATTATAATAGTGGTATAAGATTGTACCTGTATCTTTTTTTGTAATCCCATTAATTATAATAATATATGTATGTATAGTTACTATGGTTTATAAACCAACAAACATAACTGCAAGGTGGTGCCCCAGTTCGTTAGCTAAGTTGGTTTATAACTCCCATAACTATGGTTTATGGTAGATATAACTATAGTTACTATGGTTTATAAACAGTGGTGTACCCAGAAATCAAACAACTCAATGTACTACAAGGTGGTGCCCCATAGTTATCTAAGATAACTTATAAGTCCAATATCTAATCTAGGGATATCTAGGGTTGATTAGGGGGTTATATCTATAGTTACTATTGTTTATAAACCAACAAACATAACTGGG
>Ga0126342_10021724_pt1 | contig 10671 bp, 9 predicted proteins | sample Cyp1metagenome_FD_92528 | JGI IMG/M metagenome (GOLD analysis project Ga0126342, IMG submission 92528) | Coral microbial communities from Lord Howe Island, Old Settlement Bay, Australia - Cyphastrea 1 metagenome | ecosystem: Host-associated > Invertebrates > Cnidaria > Coral ...
CTGTCGGTTTCGGGTTTCGGGTTTCGGGTTTCGATCGGCCCTGGGGAAGTTAAGTCTTCAGAGTCGGTTTCGGGTTTCGGGTTTCGATCGGTCCTGGGGAAGGCAAGTCTTCAGAGTCGGTTTCGGGTTTCGGGTTTCGGGTTTCGGTCGGTCCTGGGGAAGGTAAGTCTTCAGAGTCGGTTTCGGGTTTCGGGTTTCGCAGTTCGAAAACCAACTTTAACAGTCGGTTTCGGGTTTCGGGTTTCGGGTTTCTCTGGTCGAAACCAACTCTGCAGACCTCTCTCCGGATCACGTCTCCTTTCCAAAGTGGTCAGAAAAAAACGTTTCCTTGGCAAGCCTGGGGCCACACACGATACAACCTGTCCCTTGATTTTTGTTGCGGAACTCAGTGGAAATGGCTCGGTCCTCCAGAAAATACAAGAAGATGATTCCATTTTACCCTCTGGTTATGTCAAAATAGCTATTGAAAATAGCCCATTTATAATTGACTTAGCTATTCAAAATGGTGATCTTCTATAGCTATCTATAGCTATGTCAGTTTACCAGAGAGTAATCACTTCAAAAAATTCACTTCTTTTGGTCTCCTATGAATGTTGATTTCTTTTAGCCGCTCTATCTTTGTCGCCAGGCTGGTGGATTCTCCCAGTGTGACCAGTGTCTCCCCACCAGCCATCAGCGTTGGTGAGCCGCAAGGTAGGGTATGGTACTTCATTGTCCAAGAATATTCCAGAGACTCAGGGATGATTAATGAATATTAATGAGGTGAAATCATGTGCTCTGCATTTGTGGATCACTTGAATTTGTTTTTTGACGCTTGGTCGTTGTGTTGTGGCATCGAGCCTTGGACAGGCACAGACACCAGACGACCTATCAACATCTATGGTCTAAACTTTCGGGACACTGACGAGTGCATCTTCCAGTGCACCCGGCGATTTGAGCGGCTCTCCGATTCCAGCTGGAAGTCTCAGGAAGCAAAGGGAACTTGCCAGTGATGGTCATCGGCAGTCATTGGTGGTCATATCATGTCATATCATGTCATATCATGTCATATCATGTCATATCATGTCATATCAGCAAATCAATAACAGCATAGTCAACAGATGTCAATCTTAAAAGCCTATTCCGAGCCTTCAAGCTGCCACTATCCCTCCAGTTGTCCAATCCTTTGCAGCTTAGTGCCAGGTCAGCTTCAATGGTGCAGCCTGAACGTGTGCCTCTCTACAGCCCTTAGCTCAGCGTTCTGTGATCCACGAAAGACTTCAGCTAAAAGTATTGGACATCGTTTTTTGATTCGGAAATCTGCATCGTTTTGCATCAATTTGGAAATAGCTTTGAATCCCTCAATTTTGAAGAATAGCAGGAAGACTTTTTGGTGGTACCCCGTGGCCGAGGCTACATCTCGTCTACGCACGTCCAATGCCGCGCTCCAGGTCACGTTACGGTTGCGTGTCATCTCTTGTGGCATGATGGTTTGTAGCTGGTTCCCGCCTAGCTGCCCTAGCTGTTGTTCTTTCTTGAAAGCCTCCAAACATTAAATAACACATTCATAAAACTATAAACTAAGTGGCTCTAAGTGGTCTATAGACTCGGGATGGTGTGGGATGTTCTTGGATGCATATGGGATGCCAATTTACAGCTTGTACCAATTTGTACCAGTTCCATTTCAGCAGAGCATGGAGGTGTTAAAGGCAGTATTGGATAGTCTCATGGGTCACTGTCGGTCACTGCGGTCAGGTGTGGCGCTATCTGATGCGTTGGTCCCACCCTACACCCCAGAGGAGGTCGATGCTTGCGAGGTCTACGCGTGCAGCCGGCATGTTGGCTCCGCTCTACCTGTGAAATCATGGAAAATGAGAGTAAAACTATTCATGCAATATAGCTGTTCAAAGGTGTTAGCTCTAAATTTGGTCATTTCCATTCGATTTGTGCATTTTTTTAATCATTTTTTGGTACCTGAATTGACAATGCGCAGTACATCAATGTACTCCCTGTACAATCTTTATCACTTGCAGGATGCATCTTGGTGTAATCCCAGCGATCATCCCGTGCGGCGGGGAGGTATTTACAGACGAGGATCAACAGCCTCCGAGACCAGGTCAATGCAATGAAGGTGGAGCCCACGATCAACGGTGCTACTCTGATAGTATCTGATAGTAAGATCAGTATTAGGAATCCTGAATTATTCGATTTATTCATGTATTTCTGGATATTTCTGGTATATTCATATATTAATATATATTATATATGTTCTAATACCTTGCCGAAACGAAATTGTATCTTTCAGAAACCCAATGAAACCGATTTGCATTCGTTTCTGTTGAATGATTGGCAGATCGAGCAGTTCACACGACGGGATAGCGATCGTTCTGGCTGCTTTGGAGACTGCGAGGCCGTTTGAACCGATCAAAACTGCCATCAGCAAAGAGAAAGAGAGAGAGAGAGAGAGATGCTGAGAACATAATATGTTCAGACTGAGACTGTTCACTTCAGCCGAGCTGATGGTCTGACAGGAGACAAACTTAAGCTTCTTCAATGGCACTTTGCAATCTTGGTATTCTGCCGAACAAGGACAGTTGAGCCGATGGACCACACCTTAATAGACCTAACTTCGTTTTAAGGCATGTCCATTTTGTAGTAGTTCAAATATCCCGCTAACTTGGCAATTCGTTTGCAATCAGGTTTGAGGTTTATCGATTAAGGTGCAGAGTGTTGAAAAATTTAGAAGCGAACGCTTGAAGTTTCTTGCACATCAAGATTCAATCTTCAGCATTTGGCTTGTTTTGCCGACGGTTTTGGTTTTGTGCACAGTGCTGATGCAGGAATGGAGAACGAAACCGAGGAGAACATGTCTTTCGACCTGGACAATCTGTCCTACCAGGCTGGCAGGGGGCACGCAGTGGCGTTCCATGGCGTTCCGCTTATTGACCATTATTTGGTGGTGTCTGAAAATGGGGTATACTAGTATACCCAGCAAATAGCCATTTTAATGGGGAACATGATGGAAAACCGTTGGATATGTGGGTGTACACCATTCTCAGACAAACCCATCTATCTGATTTCAATTGATTTTGTCTTATTTGAAATAAGACTGAGCAACTAATCTTGCCCTTGTTTTGTTCGATGAATGTGTTTGTGAGATGGTTAGTTTGTTGAACATAACTTTGAATATTGTTACGTGTTGGGTTTCATGATCAAATTCGTTGCTTGTGATTGTTCGTGTTGAGATATGTTGAGATTGTTTTGCATTGGTGGCTTGGGAATGGTTGAGTTGAGATTGTTGATGACATGACGGTTGTTTAACTTTTTGGAATGATGATTTTGAGAGATCGCTATTACACGCTGGCGAAAGTGTTTAGGGGGGTCCAGGGTTGTGCGGTGCTGTCAAGATAGGTGCGGCCTATCCTATCTCACCCTGGTCCATCTAATGATAAAGCCTATGCAGCCGGGATTTGCAGAGAACTGTAGATGATTTGATTGGAAAATAGTTTGGGACCGGCTTGCCTTTGCTATTGGGCGGTGATTCTTGACACTGTCTCTGGTCAGTGCTGCTTTGCTGGCAACACATAAACCATCTTTGACAAAGTCTTCGTCAAGTTTTTTTTTGCAATCTTTCCGTTTTCTTTCCTTGGAAAAGATGTCCAGGTCTCTCTTCTTGTACCTACCGCAGAACAGGTGAGAGCCTTAGTATATAGGACATGGCTTGGTGAAACCCACAAATTGCTAGAGCAGCTCCGAAGTTGTTTTTATCATTTTGTATCTAATGTGGACTGAAACGGAGAGAACAAAAACGTGAAACTTGCACAGCCACCTCCATGCATGAGCTTCGTCTGGCTTTGGTGGCTTTCTCAGGGCTCTTGCAAGTTCATTTTCATACGTTCACGAGTATGCAAGCAGGAATTACTAGATGTAAACCGTAAGCGTATGTTGCCCGTGCAAGTATCTTTTCCCCTTTCAAACAAAGCACCCATGATTTCTAAGCATTGACTGCGAAGAGAAGCTTGCAAGGTTGCTTTGGAAAGGGAGACAGACCAGTTGATCTTCGAGGCCAGAAATCAACATTGGTGGAAGAAACAATGCGTCTCTCGGGGTAGATTCTGACGTTGGTAAAGGAACGGTGTGTGACAAAACGTGGAGTAAAGTACCAGCCACGAATCAACACCATTCAACACCTGGAGGCCAACGTGGAGTATTTGAAGTGCATTGCCCAGCAAGCGGCTCCAGCTACTGTGCAGGCTGTGGGCTGTGTGAAGGATTGTGAAGGTCCCCCCCTATGAATATCCCAACAAATATCACCAAAAGCACGTTACTGATCGTTACTGGCTGAGAAGGATGAGTGGTGTATAGGGCGTTTCTTGTGGCAAAGTGTTTGCTATGATTGAGACATGCAATGATATGTATGCTACGTGACCAATGCAACATTTCTGATGTGCTAAATTATATAATAGTCCTTGAATTCTTTGCCTGCTGAGAAGCGCAGATTGTGTGCCAAGCACAGCTTCTACTTGTACCAGGCACGTGCCCGTGGAGGATTTCTGCTCGCGCAAGTTTGGTCACCCGATCTTCTTGACCAACAGCTGAGCAGTTTGAGCGACGTCCGGGAACTTAATTTGACAATGCGCACTGCCAGCACTGCTTACGTCTTTTTTCTGCTTTTGGGTGCCTTCTGGGCACTGTTGCGCTTGAGTTGCTTCCGTGAGCAATTGCTCATGGCAAACTGTTGTTTGCGCAATTGCTCATTGCTTTGTTTGGTTGAGGCTGAAGCCTTTCCTGTGCGGCTCTTGCCACGTCTCGGGATTTCATTTGTCACCCCAGACTCTGGGCCTGTAACTGGAGGCCTGCTTTGTGGGCCATTCATGGCTATTCAGACCGATTCAGAAGTAGTTTTGAACTGTTCAGAAGTTCAAGTATAGAGGCAACATGAGCCAACACCTATGCCCTAGCAAGATTCACAAATAGTGGGCATACTTGTGATAGCAAATCAGTTGATGACACAATAGTTTGATATACTTTGATACTCTCAGACACTCTCAGTCCGGCAACAGCAACTCCTTGCTGGCAGGCACCTTAATTGCAGTGGTGGGTAATGGCTTTACGCAACAGGGGCGACTGCAAGGATCCCAGGTTGATTCAGGTTGATCGGTTGATGTTTGCTGTTTCCTCATTTTCTGTAGCCTTGGTGTAAGCCAAACGCGTTTTGAAATTTGGCTTTGACCTTTTATTTTAACAATCTTTAACAATCGTTGTCTATATGCTTCATAATGCTTCTATGTCTCTTGAGTTCATTTTCAGGTCTTGTGCCTTTGCCGGAGGCTTAGAGCCCTGCAGAATACTTTGCTTTGTGACAAGTACATGATCAAGAGTCGATGTGTTACAGCTCAGAGGGGCCCTTGCCAAAACACCTGTAGTTGAATGACAACCCCCACACAATGTGTGTACCCGTCACATCAACAAAACCAAGGATGACAATCTATACATGCCAGCGCGGTACTTCAACGAGAGCTTGATCTATTGTGTGGCACCCAAGAGAAACCTGGTGCGCTTTCCTACTACTTAGTTTAGGGACCATAGTGGTTGAATGAAAACGGCTGGGGGAAGTCGACAGTTGCTGCGTGAGGCACGACACCTGCATATCATCCGGCAGGACTTGATAAACAGATGGTGATGGTGGGCGTTTGTCATCATGATAGTGCATGCTGTTGCCGGTTTCTTCAGCTATGTAGACGCATGTAGACGTTGATGATATGATATTATATGTTGATTATAATTATTGTAAAGTATTGACTACATGTATGAATTCTTTGACTAGCAAAGCTGCAGGAGTAGCGAAGCTCAAGGTGGCAAGCTGGCTGCACGAGCCGGGAGCTTGATGAAGCTTGATGAAGCTGCCGGATTCCTGTGAAGACGAGAAAGACCCTGGTGATTTCTTATGAAGTGTCCCTAACATTCCATAACATTCCATAACATTCCATAACATTCCATAACATTCCATAACATTCCATAACTATGTCAAACATATTCAAACATGGTCAAACTTGCACAGAACCGGCTACCGCTTTGGATAGTGATAAAGCAGGCTCTCCCTGACATCCGTTGATTTCACCTTCTATCCCCGGTCCGGCTGCCAAGCTGATGACGTTTTTTTTTTCATGGCCAAAGATTCGATTTGAATACAAATTATCAAACATCTACTATCATTACATATCACATAAATATCATTACATATCACTACATATCATTACATGTCCTTACATATCATTATTCTATTTGGTTCTTATTGATACATTATTATTCCCAGCTTTTTTAAATATCGCAGTATTCAATAGACATATGATATATAATATATGATATAACAAAGATGCTCATGTCATTACCAGTTACCACAGTTACCATACCTGTCAAGGTGGATCTTCTCCCTGCGAGAGGTGCACTTGCGAAGCCGGCACCATCTCTAGCCATCCCCAATATTTGATGACTCTATACCTATATTATTCAGTATAATATACTATTTTCATCTATTATCTTCATTTATCTTCTATATCTATCTGTTTTATATATAGATGATAGATGTCCAATATACTATATTGCAAATATATGACATACTATATATAAACACATATCGAATGATATATTTATTACATAGAAGAGCTTGGAAAATCCCAATCCTGCCAGGAGGCTGCCTGCTTTGCAGGGGCTCGAGGTGACAGTGTCGTGCTGTATGCGTCTGAGGTGGGACCATGGGCGTGCCATAACGTTGGCGCATTTTTGTCGAACAGTCCAAACCTGGCAGGCGGAGTTTGTTGAGTGGCGTTACTCAGTGTACAAGGCCCTCTGCTTGTTCACAACCGTCCTTTGGCTGCAAGCCCCAAGATTTTTGGGAAGGATTGGCTGTCAGAGATGAGAAGATTTTTGGGCTTGAAAAGATGACTTGAAAAGACTAGTTTCATGCGTTGACTCAACACGGTCCCTGTAGACACACAAAGGCCTCTCATGTGATTCTGTCCACATGGTTCCGAAGTTTGAATGGGCAACGGAAGGATCAGCCAAATGAGGGTGGGATTTCAGGTTGGACCACCCACGCGGGTGTTTGATGCAGAGGTGGGTCAGGATGGTCACGGTTTTCACCTGCTGACAAGAAAAATAGTGAACAAATGCAGTGGCTTCAATGAACTGCTGAACTATCAAACCGGGGCCTAGACTAAACATTTGTGATCGATCACATTTGTGCCAAGACTGCTTGTGAGCAAGGGAAAACATCTTCTTAGGAGGGAAAAAAACGTTGCCAAGATCCTTGTGTCGTGACCCACGATTGCCCAGGCCTAGAATATCAGCTTGCGAATCCGCATCTTTCTCCGACCCAATTTTGTTTGGCCAGGCAACTATCTATGCTTGGAACAGCACGATGCGGGTTGTGTGCCAGCAGCATAGCATTGAGCCTTTCACCGAAGGCCATGGAACTTATTGCGTGACTTCAAAACCTAGGGAAGAGGAAGATTGAGGAAGAAGCAAAATGCAAAGGCCGTATACAGCATTGATATGTATTGCTAATGGAAAATGATAACGCATTTTTCGACGCAAGGATTTTCCAGTAACAGGAAGATACTTTCAGAGGCATCATGTGAATCATGTGAATCATGTGAATCATGTGAATCATGTGTGCCTTTTCTCCTAGGTCCCTGCCCTGCGCTGTCGCTCTCTGACACTGCCAGTGTGGGATACTGAGAGCTCGAACGTTTAACTATATTTTTATCGTTATGGCAGATTCTGCAGCAATGGATTGGGAGCAACTTCTGCAGATGTCCTGCAAATTCTTATCAGAGTGATACCAGCTAGCCATATCCAATACTTCACCACTATCAGCATGTCATCCTTCCGCTTTCTTCTCGATTGCAGTTCTATCTCTGGTTCGCACTTTTCCACAGAAAAGCTGTGCATGGCTGCATGCCATGCCTTCCATGCGTGCAGGATTCGATCAATGTGTCCATCTCTTTGGACGGGAAAGCCACCATCAGTGAAGTGCTGGGTTCTCTTCTCAGAATTTCTCGTCGGAAATCCATACTGCATCCGTAGCACCGCAGCTGAAGCATGTCCTCTCTTTGCTTAGCACCGGCATCTTCAGCTTAGCTGACCAGGACTCCAAAGTTGAACAAACCTGCGGACATTCTGAAAGCTCCAGGTCAGCCGGTGCGAATTCTGAAAGCGCCAGAGGTTCATCATATGGTGCGCAGGGACAAAGCTGAGGGATGCTGACGGCTTGTGGATTTGTGGGTTTAGAGTCTTTAGGGCCTTGAAGGCAGCGTAGGGCATCGATGGGCATCGTAGGTCCTTCATGTTGACATATGTTGACTAGGCACAGCATGCCTTTTTCTAGTGTGGATATTGTATCGATCTTTTGGATCCTGGCAATAGATGTGGACCAGAGAAGATCAAGACCATTCAAGACCTCTTTTCGATGGAGCTGCTTGAAGTCTTGTTCAGTGCTTCTGATTGTTGCCTGGAACGGTACACGAAGTTTGGCTTCCAAGGCTGTATCCACGCTGTCGTGTGTTAAGGCTCCAAGTATTTGGACCGTGGGCAGTGACCTGGAGTTGGTCATCAGCGGAGCCAACTTCCCCTCAGATGTCGCTTTCTTGGCCAAACTGAGTACCCTCTGGTAAACTAACTAACATAACTATGAAAATCACCATTTTCAACGGGAAAATCCACTATAAATGGTGATTTTCAATAGCTATGTTAAATTACCAGAGGGTACTGAATTGAAGGATGACATATGATGACACAGATAGTTTCCAGATATTTCCGAGTGGCAAAGAGGCTGTTTGTTGCATGGTTTTAGGACACTTGTCAAAACTGATTTTTTACAAGCTGTATGATTTGACTCATCGCATATCAAGTCGGTACTGTTTATATTTCAAGAACCTTCTTATATTTCAGGTCGACTCGATGATCCGTGTTTCCAGTGGCATGTGCAAGGTCGAGATGGCATGTGTCCTCTATGACCATACTTCTCAAGGTGCTCGGGACTTCGCAAGGAAAACGGGTGAGTGCATGAGACGCTGAGCGCATTCAAACACATTGGCTCTTTCTCGCAGTTTGACAGGCTACACCTTCGAGTCCTTTAAGGTACGGCAAGAGAGCATGTGGCGAGAGCTCATTGAGGACAATTGCACAAAATCGCTGCGATGCCTTATTGATGGGGCAACTTTGCATGGAACTGAAGATACTATGAGCCTGGTGGGAAGCAACCATGCCTTCAGAGATGTGAAGTCCTCGTAGCATTTTGGAATCAAGTATCAATGGAATCATTGTCACATCAAATCATGTCCAAGGTTACAACAGTACAATACAGATTCTGCCAAAATCCCTGGCACTTTGAATCCTTATTTTGTTCATGCTTTCTGTCCTAAGCCCTGGGATTCCAATGGACAACACTGGCTTTGAGATCGCTGGTCACATCGCACCTTCAGGACAGTTGTCCAGCAGTTCCTGAAGCTGACTACACCCATCAATGGTGCTAGCCTCTGGTGTGAATGGCAAGTCGCAAGTCGCAAGCAGATTTGAATGATGGTTTTAAATGGTTTTAAAGTGGCAAATGGCCATTTAACTCTCAGCGGTCTCAGATGTCTCAGGCAAGATGTGCGTGAGCCTCATTGTGCACTCGCAGGCCAGCATTTGTGGACCTTGTCTTGGTAATGCCAGAACAAGTGTCGCTTTGAGATCCTTCATGAATGGTTTTGCAGCCGATAAGGGGCCTTTGGAATTTGATTCTAGGGTCCTTGGTGATTTAGTTCTACCTCTGATTGTGTGATATATGTTTTCCAGCATTTATTTCTTTATCATTCTTTATCTATCTTATCTATCAAGGTAGGTGGCCATGGTATATACCAGTGAAGTTTTTCCCAAAGGAAAATCGTTTTGGGTTAGTGTCCCTTGGCTGTTTCAATATTATTAATTCTTATCCGTCATTCGGTAGTCATGCCAAGAAGGGAGTACCATTTACCCTTCTACTCGTGGAAGTACCAGTCAGAACAAACGATCACCAATTCGATCGTAGTTCAGACATGTTTTTTTTGGTTGAGTACTTAGATAAAATATATAAACTATTGTTATGCGACGGATTTGCGGTGGCGATGGGTTTGGGGTCCCCCGAGCCAAAAGATCGGCAAACAAAAAAATTGCCCAAATCTCAAAATGAAGGACCCCGAATCCATTGCGGGAAAAATCATGGTAGAATATAATAGAAAGGCTGGTTCCTAAGTCCACATGCAAATTTCTGCACCCTGATATCGGCAAAAAAAATATATTTGTTTTTCCTAAATCCTAGGGTACAACCTCTGTATTGCCGAAGTCTAGGTGCAGAAATTTGCACCTTGACTTAGGCAATACCCCACCAAGCACCTAGGATATCGGCCAAAAAAACACTTTTTTGCCTAAGTCAAGGTGCAGATTTCTGCACCCTGAGTTCGGCAAAAATCATAATTGGATATTGCATTTAAAGGATATATGATGTAGACGTAGAAATACTGGGGAAATAAAAGAGTGATCATCAGGGATAATATTGGTGGCTTTATACCACAGGTATATGGGGGCACCACCCTAGAAGAAACATGAGCGTGGTTGAAACAAATAGATATAGTACATACCCTATAAAGGGATGATACCTATTCCATTTTA
>Ga0126342_10021725_pt1 | contig 10671 bp, 10 predicted proteins | sample Cyp1metagenome_FD_92528 | JGI IMG/M metagenome (GOLD analysis project Ga0126342, IMG submission 92528) | Coral microbial communities from Lord Howe Island, Old Settlement Bay, Australia - Cyphastrea 1 metagenome | ecosystem: Host-associated > Invertebrates > Cnidaria > Coral ...
AAAATAATTATGGAAAAAATAATTATGGAAAAAAAAAAAGGTTCGTAACTTTTCTATCATAGACAGGCGGCGCCTGTAAATTGAAACGTTTTTTGTTTTTCCATAATTCTGTCGGTGATTGTAATATATATATATATATATAATACACATATATATATATATAATATAAATATATAATATAAATATAATATATATATATATAGTATAGAAATATATATAGTATAGAAATATATGTACGATATAAATATATAATGAATATAATATTTTATACTATACTATACATAGGTAATGTCAATACCCCTTTTGCTTTTGTGTAACCGTCCGTTTTAGGAAGGGAGGTTGGGGCATGGGAATGACCAACATGGCCAAGGTCTGTGACACCGCACCACAGGCGGCTCACGGCGTCTTTGGCGCTTGGTGCCTCAAAATTAGCCCCCAAAGTCACCATGCTGAGTGCAACAAAAAATGGGTTTGTCTGAAAATAGTGTACCCCTACACCCAATGGTTAATGATCATTATCCCTACTAAATGGCTATAATTGGGGGTATACCCCATTTTCAGACATACCCAAATCAGTGATCAGTGAAATTGAAAGCTGAATCGGCCTGTGTCAGCTTTGGTTTCCACTTTTTCGATCGCTTGTGGTGACACCTCGCATGCCACCACCTCACAGACTGGTGCTGGTTCGATCCATCAAGTTGGTCACTTTGTTGGTGTCCGGTGTCCACATTGGAGTGTGAAACATGCTTCCTTTCAAAGTGACCCTCTAAACTGGTGGTCTGGGGGCCGCTAATTTCGAAACCTCTGGCAATTATGTGGCAGGTTGGGGTCATTGTCACCCTTCATGACATCATATGACATCATATGACATCCATAGATATCCATGATTCCAGTCGTCAGGTTTATCACTAGCCTCATCGTCATCATCATCGTCAAGGATGTCGAGAGCCTCACCAGTGGCACAGCTCCGTGGCATTCCGACCAATACGTCCGATACGTCCGATACGTGCTAGGCGAAGAAGCTGAAAATGCAGATTTGCTACTGATAGATCTTCACAAATCAGGGATCACAGTGTATGGTGAGGGTGAGGTTCAGACCAGTTTGAAAGCATTTGATTCGATTTAAATTTAAGTTTTAGTGATCTAGAGTTCTGACCCTGCTGCTTCGGTCATTTGGAAAAGGCAGCTTTTCCCATTCATAGGATTGGGTGGGAGAATATCTGCTCTATCTTCGCAGAGTCAACCACCTGCAAGCTGCCACCACAAACCTGGTACGACTGAAATCTATTTCTGAGCCAACTACAGCTGCCGCTGCCAGAGCCTCCATGAGTTGCAACTCTGTCACTCAAATCTGATAACATGGAAGGTCCGCAATTGATTGCTGGGCACACCAGGCCTTGATGCTTTTGTTCGGCTTTGACGAAAAATGCAAAGGCATGCTCTTTCATTGAGGCACTTCAGATGATTGAGTCACAATGAAAAAATAAAATAAAAGTAGTCATCTGAGTCTGCAAGTTGCCACTTCAAGCTGCAGCCATGAAAACGACTCTGAGCCGCTCTACCTCTTTGCCTCTGACAAGTCATATATTCATGAATCCCCAAATCCTATCCTGTCAATAGCCTGTCATACAATGGTCGACCCAAGAACCAAAATGGGATCATCCACCTGCTCATGCAGCACGGGCACCTTGGGTGGTGCTGCGGACTTGGTCGGCAACAAAGCCTTCATCGCAGCCTGTTGAAGGCTCTCCACTACAGTAGGCTTTCACCCCATAATGTCCAAAAATGCTCAGGAATCCTGCAAGTCATGCAAGTCATGCTCCAATGAAGTAAGTTTATCATGGAGTCAATCTGGTTGCTGAGAAGCGCAAGGCAAACTTCAAGTCATGTCAATCTTTGCGAATTCGAAGCCTCAGGATTTGCCACTTGCGCTGGGGCCTCGTGCAAGGATTCACGTTTTTTTACAGCAGTTGCTTCAACTCCCAATGGCCGGCCGCAGAGACACCAAGACTCGACCAACTCGACCAAGTCCCTGACATCTGCAGGCAGCATCATGGTCAAGCTGGGGCTTCGCGAGCGTCCACCTGCGGAACCCCTCTCTGAACATAGCTTTGCAGGAAGTATCCAAACTTCCTGAATGCCCAACACCAAGGAAAAAGTGCGGCATCACTCAAAAGCAGGATAGATCCTCGCTGGAGCATGAAAGAAAGCATAGTTGCACAAAGCGTTGGCCAAATGGGCAAACGAGCCTTTCCTGCGTTTGCTTCTACTTCGCTTTTTGATTTTTGTGACCTCTCAGATGCACAGGAATTGGCAGGAATAAAAATGCTCGATTTGTGTATCAGAGTCTCCTGCTCAGATCTGCATCCCTGGCACGGATCCAATCGCCCTCCAAATGGCATGGTCACAAGTCCAGCTTCACTTCAACCGCCCAACTGCCGCACCTCCTCACTTTCGGAAGAGCCTCTGGACATCAGGGTGCTGGGCAAGAGGAAGCACGCTATGATCAAGCTATGTCTTGCCAGCAGACACCATCAGCCATTGCTGTCGGAAAAGATGTGGAGGCCAAGCCTTTCTTCTTCTTTTTCTTGTCCTCGATGGCTATCGGCTTGTCCTTCTTCGGCTTCCTGAGATTCTGGCTGTAAGAAGTCACCCAACTGTACATATTAGGAACCGTCACAAGAAATCTAACCAAAATCGTCGACTTCACACAAACTCCCACCATGATCCAATCAAAATAACATGTGCATCTCCAGCAGCAAGCTGTTTGCGAGCAAGTCACTTCTCCTTCTTCTTGACCTTGCCTTTCAATCCTCCAGCAACGAAAGAATACAATCCTAAACTCATGCTGCCAATGGCTCTGACGGCTGTGTTGAAAACATTTCTCGGAAACTTCAAAGGTTTCCTTCTTTATTATTTTATCTCTGGCATGTACATAATATACCTTGGAACGCAAAGGAAAATGATACAGTCCGTAAACAGACCTTGCCTGGCTGGTGGCTTTCAATCGACTCTGCTGTCCACACCTGACACTTTAAACAAGGTTCGCAGCCAATGTTTCGAAAGAATTTCAAATGGCCAGTCTTGTGGGTTTCACTGAAAATGTGGTAGATACCCCCGACATCGCAATTTTGATGGGAAAACGATAATCCACCAGATTTTGGGTACCAAGAGATTGCTGAGTGATGCTGAGTGCGTATGGCCCCCACTTTGTAGATGTCAAACACGGCCTCTCTACACCCTACACACTCTCGAATTTGTCCAGATGGGGACTCCATTCGAAAAAAGTGGGAGAAATCTGTCAAGCCATCCCCGCGTCCTTGACTCCAACACTGACATCGTACCTGTACCAAGACTTTGGGACTGAAGTAAAACATGACTCACCACAGGCAATACAGCTGTGCTATGTCAGCTATGTGAACATCGACAGCCATTATCAGCTAGCACAAGAACTAATATTCTGCCCATATTCCAGAATAGCTTGGAATCTGTTGCTAAGTGACCTACAAGATCTGAGGCGCTTCTTTAACATGGTGGACCCTACAAAAAAATAAAAATAAAAAGGTGTTTTTCTCCACAAAAGCAGATTTTTCAGATGTTTGTTGGGTGGGTACCTATTGGGGGTACTTTCTGCCCAATGCCCCAGTCGCACTGATCCAGGACCGGTCCAGCTTTGATGATCAGATTGATTCTGGAAGCGCAGATGCTGTGCCCAGCGTGTCACTAGTGGATTCACCAAAGTTTCGTACGGAACAAATCACAAAATCATGCTTTGAAAAATCCCCCAGGTCTTATAATCCCCCTGGTTTTGGAATGTTTTGGACATCTCCAGTTGTTGGCAAATCTTGGCATTCCCAAGACTCCAACAGGTCGTTCTTCTCAACGGCCGTGGAGATCCTTATGGAAACCCAAAGAGAAACCTGGTGGATTTGGACGGAAAGTGATGGAAAGTGATCAGACATGTCGGAAATGAACCATCTCTTGAAACCGGATGGGTCCAAGATTTTTTCTCGCAAAATCGAGGATGATCACATTTTGGGGGTCAAATCCAATATTGTCATACTTGGGGGGAATGAACATTCACAACTCCCACAACTCCCACAACTCCCAGCCATTTTTGGTGCTCACCAGGGGTCAAAAGACCGCCCCAACGGACGAAACACCAAGGGACTGCGTGAGCGGGACGCATTTCTTCGCCGCCAGGATTCGCAGCTCCTTGACCTGGGAAAATTCATGGTGGATTCATGGTGGATTCATGGGGAATACAAACGGAACATTCATGGGACATTCGGGGATAACGGGGAATAGTCATGGTGATTATACTATGTTATACATTTTTATACATTTTTATACATTTTTATACATGTTTATACTGCTAATCATGGGGATAATCAACAAGCAACATGGCCGCCGCCGCTGTGCAGTTCTCAGAGTGCAGCCGAGAGTTTGCCCAAGATCTCCCATTCATCCTTCGCACAGGGTCAATGCTCCCAAGGAATCTGGATAAAATACGGAATTCTCAACTGGTCCAATGCGAGACCAGCTGGCCAAAGGGTACAAAATGGAGCAAAATGGATCAAAATGGCTGCAATATGCTGCAATACATTGTATTTTTGAAACTTCATCTGACCTCAGCTGTCACTTCCAGTGTTCCCCCCGATCCCGCCTGCTTTTCCGTAAGCTTTCCCATCAACTTATCAACCCATCAGAACTACTGTCATCCCATTGGAAGCCAATGGAGATCGGAATCAGCTACGATTCTGCTGTGCTATTTGTATCTATTTGTCATGTGAAAAGATTACAAACCGCTAAAGTAACCAAACACTCTGAAGAGTTTTTAAGAATCTTCTGGATCTGTCTCAGCAGCTGTGGGTAGTTTAGTGCTAGTTCAAGGCTGAGTTCGACGCGGGGCAAAATAACTTTCTCTCTCTCTCTCTATCTCTCTCTGTGTTTGTTTTGCAAAAACTCTGCCAAAGGAAAGCATGCCTGTTCCAACCAGTCAGTGATCATTGTCTCAATCTGAACTCCAATCAGTGGACTCAAGTTGACTTGCCCCTCTTGTGTATTCCGTTCATTCCATTTGCGTTCGTATCCACAGCTATACCTTTAGCTGAGCCAGCAACGGCTCCAACGCAAAGGTCTCGGCTTTAAGGCGCTCTTCGCAGTACCGAAGCGTAAGTTGATGCTTTGGATGGCGACTTTTCGCTGCGGCAGTCTCAGTCCAGGAAAAGGAATCCTTTTCAAGGTCCTTTTGCACCCAGAAACTTTGAAGGGAAACAAAGCTCTTCAGCTGCAAATACACAGAAAGTCAGTAAGATCCTCCAAGAATGATTGCCTCACGATGACAAGAGCTGAAGCAGAGGTTGTTTGATGTCTCCTTCTGTATTTGATTGAGTATCCCTTCATTGTGTGAAAAATGGCAGTTGAAAGGAATGCCGGCTCAACCTCAGCAGTCTTCTTAGGGAAGCCTGCAGCAATCGTGACTTTCTTCCATCTTCTCCGATGTTTCTTTTCCGTCATGGAGTCTTTCCGCCGGCAACAAAAACATGTTCAAGCGAAGTGCATCCAGAGACTTCTTTCAAGTAGAGGAGAGGCAACAAATGTTCCAAGTGTCTGACAGTGTCTGGCCATTATGGAGAAGAGTGGCCAGAAGTGATTGCCTCCACCCCAGATATGGACTGCCAAAATGACAACTGTTGAAATGACATCTACTTTGGGACTTTGGCTAATTGGATGGTCCTGGATGGTCTCAACGAAAACCAACAATCTCACGGGATGCTCGACTTGTCAATCATCAAAGGTACAAAGTGCATCAAGCGCTGTAGACACCTGTACACACCCGTCACATTGACAACGTCAATGCAGTCTCCGTCCAAAAATCTGAAATGTTTTCTAGTCACATACATGTACAGACATCATGTTCCTCTATGCATCTTTGCATTGCAACCGATAGATTGGAATCACAACGTTGACTCAGGGGCAGTCACAAGGATCAGCATTGCCCAGAATTTATGTACCCTGGGTGGCTGCAACCACGACAGCTCCCAGTCCCACCGGTAGGCTGCCAGTGCTCTTGGAAAGCTCAACCTCATGGATCTTACGGCAGCGAATAGCACAAGCAAAGACAAAATGTCACTAAGCCCGTTTTTTGCGGCAGAAACCCTCTGGAGTCTCTGTAATTCGCTTTGCGAAAAAGGACAAAGAAAATCAACAGGAGTGTGGTAAATCCGGATCCATAGAAAAGTTGATTGTGGCTAATTGTTGGGTTTACTGTACACCATAATCAAAGGTGCAAAAGTCTCCATCCGCGATGCTGGGACTATCTGCGGCACCTGCGCTTCGCGCCGCTTCCGCCGGCCCTCTCGAATTGCCTGCACCTAGATGCAGCACTGCAAACACTGACTCGATGTCGTGGGACAGGGGAGAGCTCCCCAAACGCTCAAAACAAGTTTCCCCCCTCCCTTTCGTTTCCTTCCTTTCCCTTTCTTTGCTGAAACAAAAAGCTGGTTGAGAAGAAAGTTATCAGAAGATACCTTTGATATTCTGTTGATATTTTTTCTTCTATCTGTATGTTTTTGCAGACTCGCGCACCGGTGTCCGGGGCTGAGGGATGCTGACTGCATGAATCCGATGCTGATGCACTTCATGGCGTTTCGCAAGGATGATCATTTCCTCTCTCTTTCGTTCCTGGCAAAGGCGGCGGAGGCAGAAAAATCTACAGAAATCCCACAGAAATCCTACACTCTCCTTCTCCCTGGCTCGGTGTCTTTCCACAGCATCTGCTTGAGCCAGCTCCTGGAGATGATTGCAAAACCACCCCTTCTTTTTATGCATGGATAATCCGCTGAAAGCCTTAGAAACAAGCTCTTTGGGTCCCAGTTTGTGCATTGCTTATTCTACTTCCTGCATCTGATATCAGCCGTTTTTCAGCCTGCAAGAATTGTTTATTTATTTATATATATATATATAATTATATATATATATATTTCTTTTATACCCAGTTTAAGAGCATGTTTCGCTATTTACACCTCAAATATCCTCAAACCTATGACACAAGATTCTTTAAGCATGACCTGAATCCAATTCTGCAGGGGCAAATGGTAATTGGTTTGGGCCCTCGTCCTGTTCTATAACAAAGAGCTTCCGCCGATGGGCGTCCACCTTTGACAAATCTCCACAGGACTCCAGGAAGTCAAGGAAGTGAAAGGAAATACAATAATAACTAACTGCTATTGTTTGAGAAATAATAACAATAACCAGAGTCATATACGAAGAGTTACCAAGACCTGGATTTATCTCACTTCTGCCTTGAAAGGTCACTTAGGTCACTTTTCAAGTCCCACAAAGACTCATTCCAAACCATCTCACATGCCAAGTTGAGTTAATCAAAATGTGTTTGTTCTCCTGTCCATTGCACTCAAGCAATATATAGATGATGAATTTATCGTCAAAAAAATCCAGGGGCACTGAGGTGATTTTGATCTCTCAACTTCCCAGACTGTCAGCCCTTCCTGGCCCAAAATAATGCATCGTTGTTGACCGAGGTACATCAACTGGCTTGCCATCGTTATCCAGAAAGCCAGCCGTCTGCATCACATGCCTGTGAGACTGTGAGATCTGGCAGACCAGATCCAGGAGAATTATGCGATGCATTTTGGAGCATTCACAGCAGCCCTGCCTAATGCGCGGATTCACCCAGAGGTGCCTGGCAAAAGTGCAAAGAAAGTGCCTTCATATTTCAACTGAACCAAAACTCCTTCAGGATCAGTAAAATCGAAATGAACGAACGAACAAACGAATGAATGCATGAATTTGTGGTCAAGTCTTGCAGATACTTTCCTGGACAATTTGTATCAAATAGTTTTAAAGTCAGTTTTGTGAACATGTTTTGCCATCAAGGTTTTCACAAATGAACGATAATATGCGCCCTAAATTCCAAACAATATTTTGTCGTCCATATCAACGTCTGTATTGAGACATACTCCTCCACACTGCCCAGATTTTGGATAAACATGCAAGCGTGGCTGCAAATGTTCATCAAACATTGGTTTGTACCTGAGTTCAGAAGGCCACATCGAAGAAAACACACTGATCCCAATTATATAAGTGATTTTCTTAAACTAAGTCGAATGAATGGAAATGTGAATTTGGTCCTGATTGTCTTCTATTGCTACTCTGACACCACCTCCTTGAGCTACTATTGGTGAAAGAAAAAATAAATTCATTGTCAAATAAGTCAATGAATCCAAATAAATCCACACACAGTAATTAACAATTTCACTTTTGCTTAGGATGGCAATGATGGCCCCAATATCCACCCAAAATCATCCACGAGGAAGGTCTGACTGACCGAGGCACTCTGGAAGAGGTGCTCGCTGGGTGGAGGAATGGAAGTCCAGCTCCCGAGCACGCAAACCTTTCCTGTTTGATGTGGAAGAAGAAAACTAAAAAAACAAAAAGCAATGCCATGCGAAAATGTTTGATGAATTCGTTTGGGGTATGTGAAATAGAATGAAAAATTAATTTTAGGATGAAATCAGTTTCACCATGGTATTGATCACCAGTCACGAAGTGAGCCTCTTCGATGGTTCCCGGAGGCCTGATCAGGAATTGTCTTGCGAATGTGTGAACCAAATTTATCACTGGTTGGTTTTGGTGTTGCAAAAAGTCAACATTGAAAATGGAACCATTCCAAGCACTACCTGAAGGGTGGTTGGCAGGTGCATGATTATCCTTTATTTTTTCCTTCAACAAAAAATATGAAAAAACAATATCTGCCTCACCAAAATTGCAAAAATGGATCAAATTTTCGCATGATTTGTACACCCGACTTGCCTGGAATGAGGCCATTTGTTTCCACTGCCATGGCACTTTGTGAAACAATTTTCAAAGATGTTCAGGACACATGCACCAATGCCATGTTGCAGTTTTCCGCCAAATACAGATACATGCAGACAAATCAAAATACCAATCACACAGTCACACAGTCACACTCAAATAATTTTTCAATTGACAAGAAACGTGACACCAATTTGTGATGTCATATGAATGGTCGATTTTTGGTGATGTAAGATTCCCATAACAGACCCAATCCATGACCTTTTGCTCTGACAAACAAAACCGGCGAAAAATCAGGTTGGAAATGAATTGCGTGCTAAACAAGTCGCAGCAAAACCACATCCAAAAATCAACAGTTGAAACAAATAATGATTGCAAAACAATGTTTCGGGATCATCGGAGCTAACACAATCCAATTTTTTCGTGGGATCACAAAGATTTCATGATGCCGTTCCAAGATGATGTGTTTATCCAAATTGATTCATAAAATGTGAACAACATTGTCATCAAGACATGTAAAATTTGAATGGCAAACCACTGATACTTTTGTTAACCAGGATATTTCTGCAAAGACAGTTGGTCGGTCACAATTCGTTAAATGTATACAGGTTTTCGATTTCTGCCTTCAATTTGCGAAGACTAATTTGGGTTATATTCGGGTTTAGTGTGATTGGGATTGGGTCCGATGGTTTTTGTTGATGTGTTTCATGTGGATTCGCAACCACACAAATTCTGCATCATGATTCTCAACAATAGATGGGTTTGTTCCCAAACCGCTGGTGCCAAAAAAACACGTGAAAATGGTTTCGACTCAACACGGGTCTTTCGTCACTGTTTTCATTTTTTTTTGCCGTATAGTTTCTTACCATCAAACAAAGTTTAATTCGCAAATTTCCCAATTGCGGATGAAAGTCCATGGTCACCCTTGTAATCGTGTCAGCCACGGAAGTAGCTACGGCAGCTGGCAGCAGGAAAAAGTAGATCACGGTAACAATCCGTGCGCGGGTGATGCAACCGACGTGCGCGAATCATTGCATTTTTGCGGGTATGGTCATGGTTGCCCCAAGGGTCGCCAAGAATGGTCTGTGTTTCCGCGGGTGGGCCTCGATTTGGAAGAATTGTGGACAAAAACCTGCAGGTGGCCAACGAAAACTTGCATTTTTTTTTTGGAACCGAAAACGCCTCAAAGATGCAGTATCGGCTGAACATGCTGCGACAGGCATGTAACTGTTGTGATCTACTGAATGTACATCAAATGGTAACTGAGTGCAAGGTGAGTCAATATTTTTCACCCCACCTCAGTTTGCATTTTCAATGCTATGCTGTTCTAATGCCCCTCAGGACTGTTCAAAGTCCATTGAATCTACATTCTTGGGGCTTCTGCGCAGTGATACAAAGTGGCACAACTGCCAATGATGAGAATCCTGTGTCTCATCTTAATGACAGCATCGTGTGGTGCCAGCAGAAAATTGGTTTCTCTCACTGGTAGAGTTCTTCAAAACTCTTGCAGTTCTTCCGTGGTCTCTTCGTCAGCAGACTCAGTAGGTGGCCGTCCATAGTGCAGCACGGCCCATTCGTCTAACTTGCAGTTGGCCACGTTGAAGCATGTAAACTCAAGCAATGCACTCTGTTTTCAACTGGGGCAGCGCAGACTGGCTAGGCTGCGGGTTGGCCTAGGAAGGTGAAAAGGGATGGGAAAGAGTCCAGCATTTGCTGGGGGTGGGCGCTTTTCAACTTCTTAAAATTAACGGCGGACCCACCGCTCCCACCCTCTTGAGAAAGAAAAGACTTCAGTCATTGAACGTGACCCGAAATCCAAGATTTCTTAACTGC
>Ga0126342_10021726_pt1 | contig 10670 bp, 18 predicted proteins | sample Cyp1metagenome_FD_92528 | JGI IMG/M metagenome (GOLD analysis project Ga0126342, IMG submission 92528) | Coral microbial communities from Lord Howe Island, Old Settlement Bay, Australia - Cyphastrea 1 metagenome | ecosystem: Host-associated > Invertebrates > Cnidaria > Coral ...
AAAACCGTGGCGGTGGTTCCGCCCAGGATCATGACTGATTTTGGGATTACCCAACCGGATGAAGTCTGGCTTGTTGACAAGGCCCTGTATGGGTTTCAATCCAGTCCTGCCCACTGGGCGGTGAAACAATGCGGCGGTTCACATGGCAGGGAGATGCAAGCCCGCGGGAGGTGCAGAAGGAGTACAAGCTGGAACAAACACCGGAGGGAAATCTGTGGAGAATCCTGTGTAAAGGTGGTGACGCCCCAGGAGAAGAAGTACGTCCTGACGTCCTGACGGATATCGGCAAGTACGTATGGTGGTCGTCTATGTGGACGATCTTATATGCTTCTTGCTGAACCCCACGCCAAGCACAGCTTCATGAAGAGGCTGAAGGAAGAATGGACTTGCTCCACTCCTGCAGAAGTTGATCAGCAAGGCTGGGTTCGATTCTGTTGGTTCGAGCTCCAATGGAGCGGCCAAGGGGATCACAAGAAGTTGAAGGTGGGACAGCAGTCCTACACTCGGGATCTGTTGAATCGACATCAAGTAGAACACCCAAGACCGGTTCCGATGATGAAAGCGGATGCTGAACTTCCAGAAGAAGAACAACCAGCAATCGAAAACATACGACAAGCTCAAACAGTAGTGGGTGAGTTGTTGTGGTTATCCATAAGAACGCAAGGCCGGATATCAGTTTCGCCGTCAGCCAATTGGGAAGACAGGTGAACAAGCGGCCCAAATGGGTGGAGAAAACCGCACAACAGGCGTTTGGGTACCTGAAGGGAACCGAAACGCAATATCTCAGCTATGTGGTTTGCACGAGTGACGATCGGGGTCCCGAAGATGATCTACCATTTCACCCGGAGATGCAACAAGTTGAAATGTTCTCGGACATTTCATGTGCCCCTGCGGGCGAAAGATCACTGCAGGGTATCCTAAGTTTCTATGGTGGAGGGTTGGTTCAATGGGAAGCCAGCCGTCAAGCGTTTGTGGTGTTGAGCACCGCCGAAGGGGAACTGATGTCCTATTTGGAGTCCATGGTCATGGGAGACTCTTTGGCGTCTCTCATAGAGGTCGTGGAAGGACGAAAAATCGGGCAGAAGATCATCTATTATCCGGAGACAACACGGCTGCGATAGCCATCTTGGAAAATCCTGACGGTCCGTGGAGGACTCGGCACTTGCAGTTGCGAGCAACAGCCCTAAGGGAACGGTTAAAGTATGGTAGTTGGATCATCCGTCACCTTCCGGGGGTAAAACTTGTTGCCGATTTTCTGACGAAGATCATCGCCGTGAAACCTAGCTGGGAAAGGTTCTGGAGGTTCGTCAATCACCAAGGTTCCGGGGTTCCAAACGAGGAACCAACACAATGGGGTCTAAACGTCGTGAAGAACAACCTCTGGGAGAAGAACATAACCCGGAAGGACCAAACCAGGAGACTTATCCTCCTGGGACAACTACCGCGGCTTCGCTGGTCGGTGTGTATCAGTGGTGAAAAAGGTGGTCCGTCTGGCCGAGAAACATCCAGAACTAGCCGATTTCCGGCATGAAGCCATGAGCACTGCCATTGGAAGTTCCATTTGGAGTCGGTCTTACCGTTTTTGGAGAAGAAAAACATCCCTGGACAAGAAGATCGCCCTGAAGAAGAAGAACCAAGGGGTATCCTAAAACTGGGTAATAGGTCCAAAGGGGGTAACTCAAAACCAAAAAGGGTTCATTTTTGGGATGAAAGTCCACCAATTTTGAAAGTTTTGCGGGTACAAGAGAGCACAGTGCGGGAAAAGTAGAACCCTTCCCTAAGACCATCCAGGGCAGTGGAAAAGGGAAACGGTGGGACTTGGATTTTTCCAGGTCCAAGCGAAAAGACCATCGAGCTGCCGAAGTTGTACCAAGGTCGGGTTCCACAGAGCCGAGGGATCTGGTTGTCATCCTGGTGTGGGAAGTTTTCCGATGGCTCATGGGCCACTTGACACTCTTGGTGGCTCCCCTGTTCAATCGACAAATGGTTGAACAAGCTGAACTGATGGTGAAGTTGGCCTTGAAAGATCAAGGAAAAGATGTACGTGGGGAAGAAGAACATTCCACAGCGGCGCTAATTGTAGCAGGGAAAGATGAGCCTCAGGAAGAAGAAACACGTCCGGGAGAAGATCATCAATCAGAGAAAAAGAGAAAAACCGAAGAGAGGGATGCGGATCGAGCCCACGACAAAAGAGCAGGTAGAAGAAGAGACCGTCGAGACGGAGTGAAACAAGGCGATCAAGGTCGCCACGCAACGAATCGGAATCAAGCACAAGGCGATCAGAAAGAAAAAGAAGTCCAGATCCTACTGCAACCGAATCGCAAAGATCGGGGAGGGTCGAAAAAGGACCAAAAGCTCCGCTACCAGGAGGAATGGGGGCTCCTAAGGTTGCCTTCCGATGAGGAAGGCTGGGGGGAAGGAGCAGAGGGAAGGAGAAGGGGCTCCGAAGGCAGCGGCCTATTATGAAGTGGATGGAGGAGAATGGTATTGGTGGGATGGCGCTTGGGGAGATAAGTGGGAGCCGAAAAAGAAAAAGAAGAAGAAGAAGCACACGGAAGCTGAATGGGAACAGTGGTACGAGGAGCACCCGAAGGGAGACACGGGCACTGAGTCTTCCAAGACACCGAGGAAACCGGCAGAGCCGGAGACTCCACCGACCCAAAGACCAAGGATTCGTCCCCGGAGAAGACTTAATTCGACGTCCCGAAAATGCAGCCCAATGGACAGTCCATATATGCCTGAGGTGGTCATGCGTGAGGTGGAATACGTCATCTCGGGACAGGACACAGCCTGGATGACGAAGCCGCCGGCCGTAAAAGGCTTCGAAAGCAGGCCGTTGACATGTGGGTGGTGCCAGGTGTTGGCGAATATGGGCGAATCGTCACACGTGTCCACTACAAGTGGAGACAGAATGCGTTTCATCCAGATCACCCCACCTTACCAAAAAGGGTCGACCAGCTAGATCCTTATCGGGTCACGTTTTTGTGGAATACCCTGGACACCGAAGAGCGAAAAATTATCCTGGGTTATCACTGGGAGACCAATTGGGTTGAGGATAAATAGGTGGGATACACCGTTTTCTTGGTCAAACATGACCCAAGGGATGTGGTGAAGAACCCACCTAAAAAGGAATAGATCGCTAGAAAAAGAACATCGGTGGCTTGGGAAAAAGATCATCAAGACCCACAAGGAAAAGATCATTAGCTGCCGGTGGACAAGATCAGCACAGGGAAAAGATTATCAGCTTTTGGACCCAAAGAACACGTTGGGCGCTCTTCGAGTGCGGGGAATTTAAAAACCTACGAAGTTAGGGCTGTAGTTTTTCAATTTTTGGAGTCAACCCGAAGTGGAACTCCACGGGACCAATGGTTGAAGGGGGAACCAACACCAGCCTGGGACCATGGCACACGAGGGTCTTCGCCCTTCTGGCTGGGGGAAGGGCGAGTTCCCAGTGGAAACGTGGCCACCCTTGAACTTGTTGCTTTTGGTGTTGGGGAACCTGGATTCCTGCAAGCAGGAAGGGGAGTGCGGTTGGGAAACCAGCACAGAGTACCACTGCACCCCCACTAAGGACTTTTTAAAAGTTTTCACAGTCGTTGAGACGTCCCGACTGTTGCAACTATGGCTCACGCCATTCAATTGGCTCAAGGGCCAATCAACTGACTGGCTCAAGATCACCGAGCCCAACTTGGAGCAAAAAGGTGCAGCGGCATCTGCCTCTTGGTGGGGACCTCCGGGAAGGGTCTCGGTCACACTGTAGAACCCGTGGATATATTTTGATTTTTGATGCCAATGGATGCTAAACTATTAGCATTGCCCTATGCCAAGTGGCATTGTTGAAGCTTTCGCGCTGGGCGTACGCTCTCATCTCCAGCTCCTGAACTTTGTGCTGCAGTTGGGTTGGAAATTCATAGGCCTGTGTTGTTGGATTCTCCTCCAGCTCTGGAAGCAAACCTGCAAATTGTACTCGTATAATCTTGTATAAGCCTCCAACCCTGCACATCCCGGGTGGAATTCGCTGGGCACGCTTTACCAAAAACATTCAAGCGACGCATTGGCATCAAGGACGATTGAGCACCTTTTCAACGAGGGTTCTTGCTGCATCTGCAACAAGAAAACACTGTGTTTCCGTGGCCCTAGTCGTGTCAAAGCGTTCTACCCCACTTCGGATTCTTGGGATTCTTGTTTGTTCTCAGAATATGTATGCCATTGTGCATCGACAGTTAATTCCTTTGGATTCCTTTTCTCTTTCCCTTGATCTCTTTCCGGATCCCTTCCTGTCAGTTCGAGGATGTCTGGCCACAACCATCTGGGTCCGGGTTTGGGTCCGGGATGCTCCGGGGCCGCCGCTTCCTAATCCAACCCATTCCGAACTCATGTCCTGCGAGACATCTGCAATGCACGCGTGAAGATGGGTGCTGTCCATGCCTGCCGAACCCAAGGCCTCGGAACATGTGGAGCCACAGACGAATATGCTGTGGCAAACCGATAAGTGATTTACATTGAATTATGCCATACCGTTGTGATACTCGTGAAAACACGGGAAAGGAGTTGCAGAAATATTGGGTTTTTTGACTTCGAGCCATACCTATATAATACATGCATCATGTATGTAAGATATACATATGAATCACATGTACAGTATGTATGTATAATACAGATAGATAGGATATAATAGGTGTGCTAAGGTAAGGAAAGATTGGATCGATAGAAGGTAGATTCAAAAAAACACTCGGACCAATAAGTGAGATTCATGACAGGATAGAAACCATGGGGAATATAGATGAGATGAGATGAAATTGTGGAAGGTAGCAAAGAAGCGCACAACCCTTGTTTTCTCGGGCCATGTAGAGCTTGCAAATCTCAAGTCTAAACTGCTGTGCAACAGGTGACATGCTGGGAACTCTCTGCAGGGCAACGGCGTTACACCTTGCCTTTTCTGCGTTGAGCTCCTTCGAGTCTCAAAAAAGAAATACTGCCGGTGTGCGTCATCGAACTCATCGTGCATAGGAGAAGAAGAACTCTTATAGTGCAAGTGCCCCAAAAACGGACATCGCACGTTGACTGGGAGCCAACAGACTCTCACCACCACACTGCCGCGACAAACAGCCCATGAAGGAGCTGCAGTCCACAACTCAAGGCAAACTATGATTCTGTTGCGGGATAACACTCTGGCAAGGCACCATCCACCGGAGGATATCATCACCATCAAGATAACCCCCTTGTACCCAGCCAAAGCGGGCTGACACTTCCAATCGAGGACGATCGGGCATGGCAACTGGACCATCACAAAAAAAGACAATCCCAGACCACATGCTCCCAGGCGCCCAATTCTTTGCATCCAGGCCAACAACACATCTTATATAGTCTTACCTGTGCGATCGTGCGAGCTTCGGCGAGACCACCAATCCAATTTCGCACCTTTTGCCAGTCAATGGTATTCAGGGCCTTCAAGGAAAGTAGCTCAGCAACGAGGCACGCATCTCGACGGTCCCCTTGACCATGCTGCTCATGCCGCCATCCACCCCGCAACTTGTGCTGGAGGACACCGATCGCAAACGGAACATCTTCCAAAGACAAGACATCAAGCAACCCATGCTCCCAAACCAGCGGTCTGATGACCTTCCGCTGACGACTGATCATCCACTTCAGTGAAGGTGTGAAGTGGATGCCCGGGCAGTGAAGGCCAAACCAAGTCGCAAGCCAAACACCTGGCTGCACACGCAACATCAGGATGGCAATTGCCACCCCACAAGACACCACGCAACCAAGAAGACGCAGCATGCATGCGACGCGAACCACGACTGACAGCAGACCAAATAGTCTTACAACAAACCCAAGTAGGCATGCGAGTCAACCACCCACAAGACAACTTGCGAACGGCGAACATGCGAACAGCATCCATGAAGCGATGGAACGGAAAGCCATTGCAAGCCAACAACCGAATGATTTTCAAACAAGCAGCAATCTGAGCTTTCTCCTTGTCGGAGTCCCCACGAGTGGCAGACGACCCGACCGTGACACCCAACAAGGTAGCTTGAGAAACCGTGAAGCGTTGAGTCAAGTGACGAAAACAAGCAGTGCCCTTGGCAATCGCAACAGCTTTGTCCATATTTTCACGTAAACCAACAGCAAGAGCCCTGTCAGACCAACTAGTCAAAGCGATAGCCAAGACAGCAGGATCACGCGACACTAACGTTCTGTCGTCGATGTAAATCCTAGTGAAAGGATTTCCGATTGCCTTCCCACCTCGTAAAGGAATTGGAATGACAAACAGTGCCGCTGAGCCCCGCCAAAATGACCATGATATCTGCTTCCTGGGGACACTCATTGAAATACAGAAAAAATCACCACAGATGATCCAAGGCTGCCTAAAAGAATCTCAGCACCATAAAGACCGAGCTTCGTAGGCGCATTGGGTACCGGTGGACTGTAGGCACTACAGATTTCACAAGCAAAGCAACACCACCACGCGGCACCACGGTCACATACGAACGGTACCCCAAGCGACGGGCATAAGTACGCAACGCCAGAACATCAGCGGGAGAGCCACCGAACTCTTAAACGCACAGAACGACAACCGGTTTGGAACACAACCATTCATCCACAGCACGCCGCGCACCCGGACATCCACCAGAGATGATGGAAATAACACCAAGAGAACACCCACGAGGACCAGGGTGACTCTCGATATCTCCATCCTTACACAACTGCCCCTTGGGAAACCAGCGGCTGGCACCAGAACATTTCCAAGCATTGCAAAGGGCTTTCCTCACACCAGGATTTCTGGTCAAAGAAAACCATTTGTCACGCGTTCGACGCGTGATCTTCCTACTGCATCCTCGGCAAGAACCATAGGAAGGAACTGCTTTGTAGAAAATACACCACTTTTTGCAAGTAATCAACTTAGTGCCAGGTTTGTTCGTTTGATTAAAACTTGTCCATTTCACAGTGATTTCCTGCCAGTCATGACCCTTAGAGTCAAAGTCAGCATGATTTTCACGCTTTTGACCTGAGACAAACCTAGCATCAGCTTCAGACGCAGAAACTCTCCAAGCCGCCCGCAAAGCAGCACCATTCACATTATCCCGATGCTTTTGCCACATGGCAGCTTGAAGGCCGGTGGGTTTACCACTTGACCCCTTACAACGGGTTTTACCCTTGTAGCTACCTCGACCAATCACCCAACACTTTTTACGGGTAATCAAAGTGATACCTTTCTGGGCTATGCCAGAAGAGCGTGGCCATTCAAACCAGTTGATATCAGGGACTTCAACAAAATGATGCCCCAACTTATAAAGATCGGGCTTTGTATGATACTGAGCTAAGTGGCACTCTGCTTTTTGCATTGTGCCGGGAAACGAGGAACTGAATCAGGATTCTTTTTCCACTTTTTGGTCAGGCCCTTCGCGGCATGAGATCCATCTCGCTTCCTTTCAGGATGCGCAGATGTCACTTGTGCATTCCTAGATTCGTCCAACTGGTAGCGAGGCAACTCAGGAAGCCCCACATCACAGTGAGGACACGTCCAAGCACGAAGAGACTGAGCAAGATCAACAGAAGGCGTAATCACTTCAACAAGTTGACGCGACCAGCCTGCTGGTGCATGCCCTTGTGCAGATTGCTCACATGCCAAGCACGCCTCTTGCTAACTTTAGTCAGACCGCAATCTGTCAAACCCAAGCCACACACGCACACACCACAAGTCCAAGAATGGCCAACAGATTGTACAATAAAGGATCAGCAGGTCCGCCGCCGAACCCAAATCAGCAGCGACCGCAGAGGATGGAACACACGGGGCCCGCCCAGCACCACGCGAGCTCTTAGAACTTGCTGGTGTGTTAGCAGGCATCCAAAAAGGAGTACAAGCTGGGAAAGCGGGCTTCGGGGAAGGCCCAGACCCACGCAACCCAAACTGGTTGCACTCCCGTAGGTCATCATCCTCTTCCCGAAACAGCAACCAATCCAACAGCATAGAGTCACGACCACAGGCGGGCACCAAAACATAATGTTGTTATCGGCATCATAGCCAAGCACAACCGGAAATTCCTCTTTACTGGACTTTCCCATGATGATTGGATTGCCCCAAGATCCGCTGCGACCCTTTTGCAAAACAACAATACGGGTGTATCCAAACGCCGAGCACCAGCACGCATCGACAGCTGACAAATCCAACGTTTAGGTCTTGTGAGAGACTCAAGCCACTCGTCCCAACTCTTGGGAGATATGCCATCATCTTTCTCTGGCGAACCCATCCAATCAGACGCACAAAAAGGTCTGTAAACACCAGGATGTCTTTGGATGTGATCCGCAATTTGGACCCGCAAGGTAGTTTCCATTTTTTTGAACCCATCTTTTTTGACATCCTCAAGTTTGTTGCCACGCATCAACCGATAACCAACAGCCAAAGCCGAGTAGCCACAACTGCCATGCCCCCCAGTATCAAGCTCAGAGAACTCAACATTGAAGGCCTTCTTAGTCCCAGGGGAGACGTTTAGAAGTCGCACGCCCAGCAGGCGACGCTTCTCTTTTTTGGGATCCCACACCCTCATCACCTTCTTCATCCATTTGCGTGCCACCAACCTCACCAGCAGGCTGTGAGGCAGCAAGACTCGCAACCTGAGTTTCATCCGGAGCCAGGCCACCCTGCACAACCCAAGCCGGCGCATTGCTCAACCGATTAATTAACCGAAGCCTCCTTAGGTTTCCTTTGAACGGCACGCTGCAACATGATCACAGAGTCACCAACCTTCACAGCACCAAAAGCCCCCGAAACAGACTCAGGAGGTGTAGCTCTGATCAACCATGGTTGTTTGCCAGGCGCAACAACTTCACGAGTCAAGCAACTGGCCTGAGCCAAAACACAACAAAGATCCTCCGAAGACCACTGCTCAGGAACGCCACATGCCCTTGGCTTGCACAGCAGCACCAATGTTCAACCGAGAACCCAAGAAACTGCCGCCGCCAACACGAAAAGCCAAGGAACAACCGTTGCTCACAGCCTCCTTAAGCACCTCAACATGGTAAGCAATCGACCTTCTTTCTCCCTTTTCATGCCAAATCACGTTCGGCCTCGCCTTTGATCCTTGGCCAACTTATATATATCAACAAAAACAACGCTTTTGCCAGAAAGCAGCAAGAATTTGTCAACCAAAGTCACCTCGACCTTGATGTAACCGGTCAAGAACCTTTCATCAACACCATTGAAATTCTTGACCACATTCTCAGACCAACCATGAGAACTATGAATGCTCAGCGAACCCTTCGAAGAATCCAACATCGACACCGGGTGAGCTTTCATGCTCTTCCATCGTTCTTCAGAAACAAGTTCCTTAGGAACCATGATTCGAAGAGGATGCAAATCCCGCCGAGCAGGCTCGTTTTTCACTTCTTGGACAATTCCCTTAGGGGCACAAATCTCAAGCCACAACAGCGAAAAATCAACCTCGTGCCTTGCAACAAAGGTAGCAAAGCTACCTAATACTTGTCATCAACTTCCTCACCCTCTTTCAAAAGAAGGGCACGAGCGAACTCGCCTTTCAACTCACTTGATAAAGCAAGACTAATTTGACCGGACGGCAGCAAGCCTTTTCCACTGCCTCAACAACTAAGTTCCGAGGAACCAGACGGCCATGCCAACAAATAGGCTCAAGGCGGCTCAAGGCACAGCACCGGTGATTTGTTCAGACCACCCCATTTTTAGCCTTAGGCTTTTTCAAGGTCTTGGTCGGTGATTGAGCAGGCCCTTGGGGACCCTTGTCAGCCCCAACCACCTGTGCCCAAGTCCTTTTGTTCTCCCCCTTTTGCTTCTGACCATTAGCAGGTCTGGCCTTCTGTTTAGAAACCACTTGTTTAGGTCCAAGAGCAAAAAGGTAGCCCGATTTAGTCGCAGAAACCAACCCTTCCAATCTATCAAGAAGTGCAACATCATTTTTTCGGGCGCGTTCAACCAGGCGAGATAAAGCACCAAGCAACAAGTGATCACCATCCTCCCCGAGTCATCTCATTCGGGACAGTGAATTTTCCAAGACACTATAGTCAGTTGCGCCAAAAGAACATTTTCAACCTTCTTGGCGTCTGCAAACCAGAAACCGACTGAGAGTGACAAGGTTTCACACAACCAAGGCCAGCAAGATCGCCGAGGAACTGACCCCACGAGAGCCGCAAAGACGGTCGAGAACGGATCACCAAGAACCTTTTCTCAACAGACCGCAATCGCAACCTTTCATGAAACCTATGCCTCCATCCTTTGCGAGCAAACCGCCTGCGTCTATAAGCAACAAACCTGCAAGCAGACCAGACGCGATCTGCACAGCACCATTGTTGAAAGGACCTACTGGCCTTGATCAACCAAGTTTCCCCAACATGGCCAAGCAAGCTCAACAACGTGACCAGGGCCATACCAGCTTGCCTATACCAAGCAAGCCAGATAGCTCAAATTCACAACCAAGTTCGTTGTTTGCCTTGAGAGTTGGACTAGCCGGGACAGCACCCTGCACAGCACCTTTTGCCAAACAGCAGGAGCCTCACAGCAGCCACAGCACCCTGCACAGCACCCTGCACAGCACCCTGCACAGCACCCTGCACAGCACCCTGCACAGCACCCTGCACAGCACCCTGCACAGCACCCTGCACAGCACCCTTCCCAGACCTCGCCACCGCGCTCTGCA
>Ga0126342_10021727_pt1 | contig 10669 bp, 9 predicted proteins | sample Cyp1metagenome_FD_92528 | JGI IMG/M metagenome (GOLD analysis project Ga0126342, IMG submission 92528) | Coral microbial communities from Lord Howe Island, Old Settlement Bay, Australia - Cyphastrea 1 metagenome | ecosystem: Host-associated > Invertebrates > Cnidaria > Coral ...
CAATCAGCGAGAAAGAGCCCACGGTGCCAGTCTCACTAGCCACTGGACTAGAAGCCGCCATGGCCAAAGAAAAGGATCGGAACGTGTTTTTCGAAAGTATTGGATCGCAGGGGGAACAGCTTGGCAACTATATCGTCAACACATTACTTGCTCTCCACAAGTTCCAAGCAAAGAAACAAATAAAAACCATCAAAAACCTTTGTGCCTGGATGTGCCTGGTCAAATTGTGGCACTAGCTTAGAGGCGATGACTGAGTCCATATTTCAGTGGAGGATACCGATGGAGTGGAGCCTTAAACGGCAGTAGGCCAGAAGCTGTTCAACCTGCTTGATATCATCGATATATATCGATATCATACCTTCTGCAACAGTCACAGATCTTTCTGGAGTTTGGAGCGTTTTGTCAAGGAACTCTTCAATTTCATTTGGGTCATCGGTGGGCCTGCAATCCATCGCATGGCATGACGGTGCTCAGCCTTTCTTCCAAACAGTTTGAAGCAAATTCCAAGAAAGCTCGTCGTACCTGCGACAAATCAAGCATTTGTGGCACACGATATGTAAAGATTATAGAAGTGGATAGAACAACTAAAGGAAATAATAAACCATAATAAACCTATATAATATGAAGCATTGAAGAAGCTGCTTTGATAAGCTCCGACTCCCATGCTTTCTACATAACGCTTTGTGGACCAACAGCTGAGGAAATCCCCATTGCATTTGGCACCTAAATAGCCCTCCTAACAAAGCCAAACTCTCGAACAGAACCGTCAGACCTTAAAAATTATGCACAGCTACGTACCCGTGATCGATCCAAGGAAACCAATGGAGCAGTGTTCAAAAAAAACAAAAACACTTGATCTAAATCTGGTTAACCAATTGAGAATTGTTTTCGCGCAGCTTTCGCGGTGCTTTCGCGACCACAGTTTTAGCTGTCGCGGGGACATCTTGGTCGTCATGTACTTTCGCGGAGAAGATGTTATGTGGGGGAGTGTACTTTCGCAGCGCTTTCGCGGCGCATGTCTTCTGAGGCTCTTTCGCGAATCTCTTTCGCGAGCTTTCGCGCCCAGCTATTTTCTTTTCACAGAAACACCATGGGTTAACTCCTTAATAAAAGGCATTTTTGAACGCTGCTCAATTGCGCTCGCCCCTTGGAACAATAAATGTTACTTGGTCAAAAGGTGCGTTTCTGAGAAGAAATTGCACGCACGAGCATTCATGGAAATGGAAATACATCGGCCATTCACTCGCATCAAGGAGAGAAGAGCGACGACACCGGACACCAGTAGAGCTTTTGGGAACCAAACAAATCAGACCAAATCAGCCGAAACATGCATCCCGGCGGCCAGAAGGGATCTTTGTAGATGTTGGTGCTGCCTGCTTTCAAACATGCTTTTGAATGCTTTTGACTTCTGCCTCTCTGTCACCTATTATAATATACTTATTCGTGATTATTATTCGTGTATGTGCTTGTTTTTCTGGCATGGGGCCCGGGACAATCAATTGTAGGCGATGGAACAAAGTGTCTCAGTTCCTGCGGACATACTCTACCTCCAAGAAACAATTGGACGGGCACCAATGTGAGAAATGTTTGTCTAACACAAAAACATGTACAAAGCAACTTCTGAATTCTAAAGATTGGCAAGGATAAACTCCTACCCAAACAATATTTTTTGACAAAAGTTGAATTGAAAGACTGATTTTAGGTCCTGTGCATCCTGATTCACCTACGGCAAATAAAAACATGGCATGGGCTGCATGGATCTCTGGTTCCAGGTTCTGACCATGACCCTGCGATCGTCAAGACTTGCGAAAAGCCACCAAGCAAGGGGACTTCAAGGAGTTTTTTCCTACCCAGAGGCTGCAGGAGCTTGCGCAGAGCGAAAGGAATCACAAGAGACTCGTAATCGTACAAAGGCGAGTGGAGCTATATAAAAGCGTCAAGCGCGCCTGAAGACGGAAAGGACCGATGACCAAATATCAGGTTTCTTGACACTTTGCGTCAAAATAAGCAAAGTATCCAAACTGGAAGTCCAGCTCAAAACATGGATCGCCAGAGCCCCAAGGTAAAACCCAGGCTAGGAGACACCAACGAGGCCAGGAGCGAGTTGTACAAAGAGAAAAGCCTCTGATATGAGTATTCAATATATTTCAATATCATTCATTGAAGTCATTTTTCCTCTGTGTGTTGATATGACTTGAGGCCAAGGGAGGGGTAAGGAACGAAAGCTTGCAGGGTGGGTACAACCAAAGAGGACATAGAAACAAAATCAGACTTCATCTTTGGCATCTGTCAAGCAATCATAGGGGGTTAAAGCTCCACTTCCTGCGTCTTGGTGAAGGTTCGAAACAGAAACATGGGAAGATTGAGCTCCTGATCATCTGGTTCCAAGATGCGCCCGCCAGGACCGGTGGGGAATGTGACAGTGAAATTTTCACGTGATTGGCGATTTCAGCCCCTGCCAATACCGTGCCAGAACAACAGTGACTTCAGCTAGCAGCTAGCAAGAGCTCTCGTGATATTGATGTAGAGTTCGATCTGCCTTCGTTTTGATTTTTGAATCTCTCACGAGTCTCACGGCGAGGCGGTCAAATGTCGGTGGTGTCGGCCTCTGGTCTTGCAAGACGCTGTGTTGCACACCCCACTGCATGGCATTCGCCTAGTGCCGTCAGGCCAAGACTGGGCCGAAGCGCTCCGTCCCGCAACGCTAGGCCTCGGCCAAACACTGTGCAGATTGAGTCAAATCGCTTCACCCAGAGTGGTGCTTCTGTCTACACCTGTGAATTCAGATTCAAGTGCTTCAGCTCCGGACCAAGCCCCAGCACGCCCTCCGCTGCGAGGATCTTTTCAATACCAGCACGTGCGCAAAGCATCGGCGCAACATGGTACCCATGTCAATAGATTCCACTGACTTTGTGGCCATTCCTTTGCTGTGTACTAGCGGAGTTCGCTGCTTTGCTTGTACAGTAAATGGATGCATATGGTTCATGCATGCAGTCATAATGCGCTCATCTAAGCAGCTGAGCACCTGCTCACAAATCAGCCCCAGTCTCAAACAAGTACTACAGTACGCAGTAAGTGCAGTCCTTTGCACATCCCAAGCAAGTTGTAAACAAAGCTGATCCGGATCCTTTGAAATGGGCTCTCAGCGTAGCCAAACCAACTCCTTTCTACCGTGTGCTGCCCTTCCCCCGGAGCACTAGCATCATATCTAGACATTCATCCTATCAGAATGTTGTCCCCTCAAACTGAGATAGTAAGGTCAGCGCGCAGGAACTGCAGCTGGAGGTGCTGCCGCCGACGACGTCGATCTTCTGGTGATGATGGGTGGGGATGGATCCTGGAAACGTGATGTACCATGTTCAATGTCCGAACAACTCAGAGTACAACGAGGAGGGTACCCAGAGAATAATCTGACGATGTGTCCAGGATGTTTCAACAAAGTTTCTCATCTTTTTACACCACTAGGTCACTCTGACTCTGCTTCAAGTCAGAATTGCCCTTCAGCGTCCTTGGACAGAATTCTCTGCACCAAGGAGGTTGAGGGAGTGGACGCGCATGACCCTGGTCTAGTCCTGAGCATAAGGTCGCCCAAGGACACTGATTGCGCCGAAAGCTCTTACTTTGAAGGGCAAACAAAGGAACAAAACCACAACAGTTCAACGCGAGCTGATCATGCTGATCATCTAAATATATATATATATATCTAAATGTTGTGTCTCATATTTTGTCAATACATGTCATGACTATCTCACTAGGAGCCATACACGCAGGTACGAGCCGATGTGCTGGGCGAAACCTGACCCAACACACCAGACCCGAACGCTTTGATTCATCTCCACAGCGTCCATCTAATCAGACCTAATCTATCTATTGGCTATTCTATCCTATCATCTATTTCGAATCTATCTACTTCAACCTAGGACTTATATACATATTAAATACTGTATATGTACATATTACTGTATATGTACATATATGCGTAAGCCTGCAAAAATGCTGAAAGGATAAGATCGACAAGTCTCGTGCCTGCTTGCCAACTGGACGATGACTGCGCCTGCACGCACAGTGGCTCTAAATTCTGGGGGCTACAAAGCTACACTGATATAGTCTTCTCATGTCTTCTCGAAACATGCAGAAAGAATTAGTCTAAACGCTGAGAGAAGCACTCAGACTGTGACAGAGCTGCAGCCACCTCATGCAAATGTCAGCAATGAGCTGAGGAGCGAAGTACCAGCTACAGCAGTATCGAATGTGCAATTCTGCGTGCTGCTTTAAGATTGTAATTACACCAAATTCACGTAATTCAGTGGCAGCAGCATTCGGAGCTGTCAGGTGTGACTTCGTGGCTCTTTAAAAAGAGAACAATTGTTTTGACCTATTGAATGACCGTATTTGAGTGTGCAATAGTTTGCATGGTTTTTACCTCACAAATCGCCAGCAGGTTTTCTCGTGTTTTGGTTGAACGGTTCCCTTCAATGCGCCTTATTGGCCACTGCAGCTGCTACCGCTGCGTGCGAGCGCGGCCTTCACAAATACGGCAAGGACGCAAAGATCCTTGTCCAAAATTTGGAAGACATCCTGTCCAAACAGTCCAAACAGCTGAGCCCAACCGCAAGTAGCAGAAGTTTCCGCCAGAAAGGATTTCTCTGCGTTTTCTTTATTTTGGTGTGATACTATCAAGTAAGGCCCGTGCGGAACAGGCGTACCCGCGGCAGTCGATGATGATGGGCGACGAGAAGAGGGAGGTGAATTCTCCTTCCAGAAATTCAGGGGAAGTGACGCGAATCTCTATAGTTGACAAGTTGATATCCAAAAATCCAGAGATTAGCAGACATATAAACCGACATGGACCAACAACCAACTGGTTCAAGGCCCCGGTCTGCGACTAATTCAGATACTGTACGATCTGTACGAGATTTCACCTCTGCAAAGCAGCTGGAGCAGCTGGTCCAAGCCTGAGCCTTTGGAGCCACAGACGGACGGATTGACGTCCTGGCCCTGGTGCAGCAGTGGATGCAAACTATGCCCGCAAAAGTGTTTCTGACAATTGGAAAAGAACAAAACGATGCTTCTCGCTGTCATCATAACATACTGTATATATATATGTATATGTATATGTATATGTATATGTATATACATTATATATATATATACTACTGAGTTACCACTAGATCCAACATGATCCAACATGATCCAACTATATTTTTTCCTACTTCGGAGATCTCCGAAATTGTTCCTCTTCTCGCTCTTCATGCTAGTCGTGCTCATGCCTTGCAGAATTGGGATAGCCTCCCTGGCTAGCTGGTCTCGGCCTCGGGGAAGATCAAATCAAAGTATGGATTGCAAAAGTGGAAGGCAGACAATAGCATGACGTATATACAGTACATGTACGTATATTAACATCATTTTTACTCCTATCATCATTCTTATTGTTTTCACCATGAATAGAAATATTACTAGACTAATATTACTACTGTCACCGCTATGATTTCAATTCTGGTGTGTTATTATTTTGCGTGCATACATATATATATAATACAAACTATACATATACATATTATATATATATACAAATTATATATATATATACAAATTATATATATATATATATGTTATTATGATTATTAATAATAATAATATATATATATATAGAATAATATGTATTTACAGGGCACCCGCAGCTTGGGTATGACTTTTGGCACTGATGCTGACGCCGCATTGCGACGACAGATTCCCGATAATCCCCGTCCCCCCTGACGACGCACTGTGACGACACATTGCCTGACGACGTATTACGCCTTGACGACGGATTACCCCCTGACGACGGATTGTGACCAAACATTGCCTGACGACGCATTGCCTCTTGACTTAGCCCCTGACGACGCATTGTGACGACACATTGCCTGAGGACGCATTACGCCTTGACGACGCATTACCCCTTGACGACGCATTACCCCCTGACGACACCTTGCCTGACAACGCATTGTGACGACACCTTGCCTGACGACGCATTACCCCTTGACAACGCAATACCCCCTGACGACGCACTGTGACGACACATTCCCTGACGACGCACTACCCTTGATGACGGATTACCCCCTGACGACGGATTGTGACCAAACATTGCCTGACGACGCATTGCCTCTTGACGACGCATTACCCCCTGACGACGCATTGTGACGACACATTGCCTGACGCACGTTGCCTGTTAGTGGGCTAGGCATGAGGAGCAAGGGCGCAGGCGTACGGTAGTATGTGAGAAGATAGATAGAGGAATGCAGATGGAGATTGAGGAGCCGGAGGGCAGAAAGGGATTTGGTCTGATCACCAAGGCTTAGGTTATGTAGAAATATAAGGTGTAGAGGTAGGGGTTATTGCGAATTGGAACAATTCGGCAGCTGGTAGGAAGGGGTCATGGTACCTCATGCTGGCCCAGGATAATCAAGATCATGTGGCGCGTTTTGCAACCTCAATTGAAAATCTTTGGGGCAAGGATCAATCATTAAGTTGAAGTTTAATCTTCTTAGCTTCTTACCAAACCCAAAGCAAGAGAGCGCCGGGGTGTTCCAGGAGAAAGCTCACAGCGTAGTATGAAGAGAGCGTTGGAAGTTCAACGAAGAAGTTAAGATTGGAAGTTCCAAGACTAAAAGCATAGCACCAAAAGCGTTTTCAACATCCCAAGAGCAAGTCAGGAGGCTAGCATCAAAAGAACACTGGCAGTTCCAAGAGGAAGCCAAGAGCGTAGCACCAAGAGCTTGCTGGAAGCTCCAAGAGAAAGCTAAGCGAGTAATACCAAGAGAGCGCGGTGAAGGGCCAAGAAAAAATAACTAAGAGTCTAGCATCCAGAGGGTGTTGGGGGTCAGAGCATGGCATCCAGAGCATGCTGGAATGCTTGAGTAAGAACAAAACAGCGTAGCAACTAGAGCGCCCTGCGTGTTCCAGAACAAAGCTAAGAGCGCAGCACCAAGAGCGTGACTTTCTCCATACCGCAGCATCAAGAGGCGGAGCGTAGCACCAACAAGAGCGCGTTGGAAGTTCCAAGAAAAAAGTTAAGAGCGTATTATCACGACTGTGGTGGACCGTAGCGTCAAGAGCATCTCGGACTGTTCCAAGAGAAGGTTCAGCGCATAGCATCAAAAGAGTGTCGGAGCCGGAGCCAAGAACGTACCATCAAGAGTGGGGAATGTCCCAAGAGGAAGCTAAGAGCGTAGCATCAAGAGCGTGTTGGAGTTTAATCCGTCGCAAAAAGATCAAGCAAAAAAACGTCCAAGAAAAACGAAGAGAGCAGCGTCAAGAGCGCGCTGGCATGTCCCAGAGCAAACCAAAGAGAAACTGTCGGAAAGCCCGCGAGATAGTTAAGAGAGTAAAAACACCAAGAGCGCGTTGGAAGTTCCAATAGAAAGCTAAGTGCGTAGCATCAAGAGCATGTTGGGGTCAAGAGAGCAGCATCAAGAGCTTGCCGGACTGTCCCAGGAGAAAGCTAAGAGCGTAGCAGCAAAAGCGTGTCGGAAAACCCAAGAGCAAGCCAAGAGCATAGCAGCAAGAGTGTGCTGGTAAGCCCAAGAGATCCGAGATAAGCCAAGTGTTCGAACTTCCAAGAGAACATTAGCGTAGCATTCAAGAGTGTGACTGTCTCCTGAGGGTAGCGTCAAGGGCGTGCTGGGCATGCTTCGGAGAAGGTCAAGAGTGTAGCATCAAAAGAAATTTCAAAAATCTCGAAGAGCAAGTCAGGAGGCTAGCATCAAGAGTATTTCGCTCGTTACTCTTCCCTTTCGTTTCGTCTTCCCTTCTGTTCCCTACATCGCTCGTTTCGTTTTAACTTCTGCTCCGTTCGCTGCTTCCTTCACAGTGGTTCATCCTATTCATTTACCTCTTCCTGTCGTTTCACCGTGTTCATTTCGTTACGTCCTGCCTTTCGTTTCAACTCTTACATATGGTTTGTTTACCTCGTCCTTTTTTCAAGTTGTTCATTTCGTTGCTTCCGTCCTTTTACAACTCTTACATCTGGTTTGTTTACCTGTTCCTTTCGTTTCGAGTCGTCGATTTCGTTACTGCTTTCCTTTCGTTTTCAGTCTTAGATCCGGTTCGTTTACCATTTCCTTTCCTTTCAGCACGTCCATTTCATTGCGTCCGTCCTTTCGTTGCAAAACTCTTCCCTTCCATTGGTTACTTCCTTGCTTTCGTTTCAACTCTTCATCCCGTTCGTTACTTCTTCCCTTCCGTTTCAACTCTTCGCTTCTGTTCCCTATGCGTCGTTTCTTTCGTTTTAAGGTTTTAAACATTAAACTCTTCTCTTCCGTTCGTTACTTCCTCCCCATCGTTTTAACGCTGCCATCCACTTCATGTACCTCTTCCTTTCATTTCAAGGCGTTCATTTCGCTACTTCCTTCCGTCGTTTCAACTCTTACATGCGGTTCGCTTACCTCTTCCTTTCATTTCATGTCGTTCATTTCGTTACCTCCTTCCTTTCGCTTCAACTCTTCTTTCCTGTTCGTCTTGTTCTTCCTTTCCTTTCAACTCGTCCATTTCCCTGCATCCGTCCTTTCGTTGCACCCTTTCCCTTCCATTCGTTACTTCCTTTCGTTTCAAAACTTCCCTCGCGTTCGTTTGCCTCTTCTTTTCGTGTCAAGTGGTTCATTTCATTTCATCATTCCTTCCGTTTCAACTCGTACATCCCGTGTCATTGCAGACTTGAAAAAACTCGAGTGGCTGCAAGTGGCTTCTTTTTTGAATTTCAACTACCGCGCGTTTTGCAACAACGTTACAGTTTCTAATCCAGGCCTTGTTCGCCTTCCTCCTTGAAACCCCAGAAAATGTGCATGAGATAGTCTGGGGGCTCCACAATATTCCTTTCATTGGCAGCAGGGGTCGCCACACATCCCCGGGCCCACAAACACACCATCCGGCAGATACCTACTTGTGGGGCGTATCGCAACTTGCTCTGGGCGTCTGTGCGAAACTTCTTTTGACAACGCGGTCTTTTTGGAAGGTGGTAGAGGAAGGCAAGGAACAGACTGACGCTTACGGATGCCACGCAATTAATGCACAGTATAATGTGCGCACTGCAAGACTTGCCGTACTTCAATGTACTTCATGCCTTCGCACCACGCATCGTGTCGGCCATGAGTTTGCAGAAACGCTGCCTGCAGCAAGCATCGGGGGCACGCATGGAGACCCCATCTTACATGTTCGAATCTACACTCCTTTGTCTGGTCTGGTCAAGAATTCGTCTTCGGGAGCAATTCGTCTTCAGCAAGAAATTCGTCTTCGGGGGGCAAGTCGTCTTCGTGGAATTCGTCTTCGGAATTCGTCTTCGGGAAGCAATCCGTCTTCGGAGGACAATTCGCCTTGGGGTTCGGAATCCGACTTCCGGTAGGAATTCGTCTTCGGGCAGGAATTCATCTTCGGGGAATTCGTCTTCGGAATTCGTCTTCAAGAAGTAATTCGTCTTCTGGGGCCCATTCGTCTTCAGAGTTTGTCTTCGGGAAGTAATTCGTCTTCGGGGACCAATTCGCCTTCGGGGAATTCGTCTTCTTCTGGGGGCCATTCGTCTTCGGGGAATTCGTCTTCGGAGTTCGTCTTCGGGAAGTAATTCGTGTTCGGAAACCAATTCGCCTTCGGGGAATTCGTCTTCGAGAAGTAATTCGTCTTCTGGGGGCCATTCGTCTTCGGGGAATTCGTCTTCGGAGTTCGTCTTCGGGAAGTAATTCGTCTTCGGGGGACAAGTCGTCTTCGGGGAATTCGTCTGCAGAATTCGTCTTCGTAATTCGTCTTCGTCTACGGATGGAAGAGTGATAGTTACCCGCGCAGCGGCCACAATGTGTATTATATAAATATATGTGTGTGTGTGTATTTGTATAATTTTATATATTCATCCGATTACTTATACATACTTATACCTATTTATTTAGACCATTCTACAACAAATTACTATGAAGCCTATCTTGGTGCTTCGCAGCTGCGTGAACTCCTGGCTCCTGAGTCGCCCACGAAGCTGACACAGACATTGAGCCTCCTGTGACCTCGCTGTCAGTTGCAGCGGGCAAAGGCTCCAAAATGTTCAAAGGATTGTCCATCAACCGTGAGAATTGTCCATCAGTCACTCTTCATCACATGGAAAGCTCATAACAAGTTTGGACTCGACATTGTGACTCTCGCAGCTGCCATTTTGAGACACTCTGAGGAGAGCGCTCGTGGGGTTCCAGTCGTGCCTGGGCGCGTCCTGTCACGGTGGATCAAAATATAATCCACTAAAAAACAGACTGTGTTAGCAGTAACAGAGTTGACTCAAGTTGGCATGAAAAGCCACACCAGTGCTCTGAAATCACAACCCCCGCAACTTACATAATCATAGATAATACATGATACATGATATACACGACATACATATATAGTATTAAATATGTAGTATTGTATACATAGTATTATATACATAGTATAGTATTGTATATATAGTATTATATATAGTATTATTTTTTATAGTATTATAAATATAGTATTATATTTTATATATATAGTATGATATATATATTTATTTATATTTATATATAGCATTATATATATATGTAGTATTAATATAGTATTATATGTATATAGTACTATATATGTAATACTGGATATAACTATATATAATGCTACATATATATAAAACACTATATATATAATACTA
>Ga0126342_10021728_pt1 | contig 10669 bp, 8 predicted proteins | sample Cyp1metagenome_FD_92528 | JGI IMG/M metagenome (GOLD analysis project Ga0126342, IMG submission 92528) | Coral microbial communities from Lord Howe Island, Old Settlement Bay, Australia - Cyphastrea 1 metagenome | ecosystem: Host-associated > Invertebrates > Cnidaria > Coral ...
CATCAACTTCTTAGTTGAGGCAATGTCATGGTTTCATTTTCACCTCAAATATAGTTCACCACTTTTCTGCAAACAATAATGGGAAAACCCAATGACTATTTGATTATGTTAACAGCAGGCCAGTTTTCATGCCAAATCTGGGAGTTTTTGACGCTTGACATTTTCCCATGATCCAATGATCCAATATGGTCCAATTCTGCGCAGAATCTGGACGGCTCCACCAGTGCCAGGTCATCCTTCTCCGCCTGTGACGTTGTGGATGTTCAAGAAAAAACCAGTCCGATGGACCGGTAGTGGATGGTACTGGCATGTACTGGCTGAAGCTCATGTTTGATATTTCAGGACTTTTCTCAAATTTAAGTGTCCACAAAGTGAGCCCACCCCGCACAACAAAATACCTTCAGAGAGAGGAACTGATACGAACTGATGCTGTGCCCAACTGACAGCTGCACATCAAACAGCTTAAGAGAAAATTCAAACCATTTAAAAGCTATGAGTCAGTTACAAATCACATGCCACTACTGGTGGTGTGTGTATATATATATACACATGTGATATTCCATTATATTTTATATCTTATATATTCAATCATCATATCTCCAGGGATGTCGAACACATCCTAGTTCCCCAGAGACAACGGTGCCACCCAGTGATTTTTCTTTGGTCTATAAACCCAATATCCAAATGGTATACAGTATAGATCTATGTCGCTATATTACTGTAATGGGGTAAACCCAATGTCATAAACCACTCCCAGTCGACCATTTTTATAGGTAGGATGTCAACCATCCCCAGTCATGATTCAGGTTTATGGCGGCTTTCACCCACATGATATCATCTCAATTGACATCAACTATAGATCTATGCTGCTACTTAGAGACTGATATCTGGTTGGTGGTATACCTACCCCTCTGAAAAATAGTCAGATTGGATCATCATCCCAACTATCGGGGAAAATCACAAATGTTCCAAACCACCAACCAGATATGCTGCCGTTTGCCGCTGTAGATCTACCCGTTCCACCCGTTCGTTGCCGTTGCCGTTGCCGCTCGGTGGTTCAGCGGCACTGCGCGGCCCGTGGCCCACCTGGGAAGGTCCGACCAAATTGCTGAGCTTCACATCGTCCCCGAGCCGCGCCAACACCCCGGACCTGGCGTCCATCGAAGTGGATACGACATATATGTAGATATATATATATATATATATATATGTGTGCAACAAATGTACATACATACATACATATATATATATATACACATTCATACCTCTATATATATATGTATAGGTTATGTGGCTTATTTAATCAGAGTTAATGGGATATGAACAGGAAATTCATATGGAATTAACCAACTATCATGGGCCATGGGGGATTATTTAAAAAAAAATATCATTCAGCATCGATGACTATCTGGGATGCACATGCAAGTCTATCTGTTGAGACATCAAACCTCACAACAAAATGTGATGGGTGGGAGATGGGAATACCTTCCCCTCACAAGTTCAGGTCACAAATGAGCTACAAAGACTTGGATCAAGAGTACCCCCAAGAAAACATTTGGGTTTCTTGAAATTAAGGTATCCCTCTTTTTCACCATTTTTCCCGAATAAACCGTGACCAAGAATTTGGATGACAACTTGCGATCTCCTATGAATTAAGACCCCAATTGAACCATCCCCAGTTTGATTTCTGGAGTATCACAGTTGGATCAATGTGTTATCAATGGGTACATACATCTAATTAAATACCCACTAATGTTTCCTGGAATTTAACCACTTACAAATGGGTTAAACGCCAAGCCCTTCCATTCTTGGATTTTTCTTCATTGGATCTTCCAGATACTATTGCTATTGGATTAGGGTTTACCCTCACGTAATCAAACATGGCAAGCTGAAAAGACGACCCCTTCAGTTCGATCAATTTGCCATTTATATGCCCATTTAGTTGGTGGGTTTTCCAGCTAGCCATGTTTCATGACACAGTTGCTGGTATTATGTGCATGATATTCCAATTATTATCCCAATGATACAAAAATTCCATTGTGATCCCAAAAAAAAACCGCAAGCATATCACCACCATTTGCTTAAACTAGATTTTTAACCATAAAACGTCATAAGACAATCAAATATTTAGTTTATGTACATGGTTTCCCCTCCATAAAACCATGGGGATTCACACGTGTTTCAAATAAAACCATAAAACAAAAAACTGTACATTAAAACCACCTGTGCATCCCCAGGGTTTCCCCCTCCATCGCCTGGTCTTCAATAGATGACTTTCACTCCTCGCATCTCGGGGCATCAATGATGCCTCACGGCAGCTGACGGTAGGGAGCTTGCGGAAAATTGCGAAGTGGAAAATCACCATGGTTTAATAGCTAAATATAGCTAAATATAGCTAATTATAGCTAAATCCACCTATAAATTTGTGGATGTTCTATAAATGTAGATCTAACCTATGGGAATATTTCATGTGCTCATAAGCCGAAATACCTGTTAATCATACTGGCTTAACATCAAATAACCAATTTTTGGGAAGCTTGGGAAGGTTCTTACCCTCCAGTAAACTAATAGTGCCATAGAACATCTACATTATAGACTAGATGATTTAGCTATTAAACATGGTGATTTTCCATGTCTTGAGGTCCCTTTGGGGGTATCTCAAGGGTTTAGAGGACAAACGGCTAGTGGTTGGACCACTGATGGTTTGGGAAGAACTGATGTATCCTCCAGCGAAAAGGGCTAACTTGGAACTCTCCCAACGGCATTCAAATGATGGAAAACAAAAGGACAGTCAATCCAAAGAAAAGGAGATGTTCCAATAGCCACGGAAGTGATTATGATTAAAAATGACTTAAAATCCTACCCCTTCTCAAAATTAGCTACACCCCCATTTGTTCAATCCCAAATATGTTACCCTCTAGTAATTTAACACTTTGTTATTGAAAATGGACCATAGAAATGGTTGATTTGATTTACCTATTAATTCGATGGTGATTTTCAATAGCAAACTGTTAGTTTACCAGAGGCTAATCCCCCCAGTTACAAAATTGAACAGCCCCATTCCACCCAGTCACCAGCGCCGAGTCGTCGGAGTGCAGCGCCGCGTCTTGCGGAGAGCCTGGAGAAAATGTGGAGCACCGTGGCGAGCAGTGGGTTGGGCACCTAAAAATTGGGTGTTCCTATGGGAAAAAATGTGGAGTCCTCAGATTGACTTGGGAAAATGGAGTTACCTAAGACTCTGAGTTGGGAAGGAAGGCTTGTGTTTTTTTAGTATTGCCACGTTATTTTTTTGGAGGTAGGATACAGTACATGAGGTCTACATACTTGAAAGAGGCATGACTATGCTGCCTGGACAAGTAGCTGGCCTGAGTCGCAAATAAGAACATTTCCGCACGCTTTCAAGTTAGTTGCTAGACCGTTTTAGCACTCCATGTATATATAATTATAATATATATATATATATAAAAATAAACATAAGCAAGTCCTATCTAAAACCATGCTAAGCTAGCCCGCCAGGGGAACTGCCCTGTGGGAAATGATAAAAGCTCGTATATACATGGATATAACACCAATAATTCATAAAGATCGGGATAAAGATCGGGATATGCACAAAAAAAAAGGAACAGCACACATAAAATACAAACATTGATATGCAACAAACCACAAACTAGAGATACCTACAACTTCGATTCTTGACAATTAATTATGGCTCGACATTACATATTACTATATATATATGTATATTATATGTATATTATATGTATACTTAAACCCCAAATGCTCCATCTATGGTATATTTGCCAACATTTACCCAACAGAAATCACCCAGGCATGTAGGTAAATATACCAGCACCATGGATCATATGGGTACTACCTATATCTATATTCATATGGACCGATGGCAGTGCCTTCGGACAAGCCCAAGCGTGGCGTGCTGCGGCCTGGGAGGTGGCACTATACCTACCAACCCCTCTGAAAAATATGAAAGTCATAAAGTTCATGTTCCAAACCACCAACGAGATGATATATGATATGTGATATTTACATGTATATATGTATATATATATATATATATCATGATATATCCAACTAATATGTGTTTCTCCATGGTGATTATATACATACATTAATATAGGATCCTGAATGAAATCTTGGAAACACAGTAAGCAACGGTGATAATGTACGGTAAATGGTAAACACACCATGAGAAAGGTCAACGGTCAACAAAGTTCAGATGTTCGAAAAGGAAGAACAACTCCCACGAGCATCCAACATTTGGAGGGATAAAGTTCAGTACAATGTGGGACCTCCAAGATAAGTAAGTTGACTTATGAGTAGGTTTACAACATGGATATTTTGCTAGAACAGCTCTCTATCTCTACCTAGTATTCAGTATTTAGATGAGTGAAACTGAAGCTAAAACTGAGCCATCCACCATCACCAACGATGGCATTGAGCCTTCGGCCGTGGGCTTTCCGTGGCAAAAGAGCAGCCAAGAAATAGTTTGGGACGGTTTAAGCAAAAAAATCAAAAAATGAGTTTTAATAGGATTACTGGTATTTAATGAGAATTTTAATGAGATTAAATGGACGATTTAATCAACAACAATTTTGGATCTATAGGGATATACGTGGAATATAAGGGGAGAATGTCATTGGGCTATGGGAGGACACATACTCTTCGGTCTCATTAAACATGGCTAGCTGGTGTGTTCATGGGAACATCATCCAACGAAGTAGGGAATTTTCCATCGCCATGTTGGATTATTGGAGTGTAAACCAAATTTATGCTCGTGTTTTCATGGGAAACATGATACGATTCACTCGTTTTGATTTGGGATACACCATGATATACCATACCATCCCCCTATAATGAATATTAACAACCCCCATTCTATGGTCCCACATAGATGTGATTTCATCCCCTACATCCACCATGCTTTCAGTAGCAAACATTTCGGCTCCTTGGCTCAACAGTATCGCGGCAAACTGGTTGTATAGATAGAGATGATAGGGTATATCCCGGTTGTTGCTAGCAATATCCCAATCCCAATGTTCCTCAATTAAATTCAATTTTCTCTTGGTTCAATGGCAGTTTGGAGACTTAATCACCATTCTTGTGGCTTAAACACCCCACTTTCCTTGTTGATCAAAACCCATACTACCACCCAAATACTGGCGGTTTCAAACGTCATTGCTCCATTAAAAATGGATCAAAATGGCAACATTTTGTAAAACCGATATTACTCCCCAGCAATGTAACCCTGATGATCGTAAGTCCACGTTTTTTTTTTTGTGGTTACAGTACCCCATGTAAATGGGTGAAGTATGTAATCCCATTTGCTGACCAGTGACATCCAGTGGGGTGAATCAACCACTATTATCCAATTATTAATCAATAATTACTATTAAATCTATTAATAACTATTAATCACTGTTAACCACTATTACACCATTAATCACTAACCATCATAAATTAACCATTACTAACCACCATTAATCACTGTTCCGTCCATCCCCAATGTCACTATTCACCAGTTCACCACATGGAGGTTTCCTAAAATAGGGCTGCCCCCAGTTCTCATCCATTTGAGATTGGGATTTTCACAAAAACCATCCAGCTGGGCTATCCCCATGACTTAGTAAACCCAAAAACCATCGCCCCATGCTCCGCAAAAAAACAACTTGTGCCTCTCATCGTCTTCAATGGCAGCAATGTCCAAGGCTGGAGCCGGTGGCTCTCGGGGAAGGAGAAGCCTCGAAAGAAGAAGTTCCAAGGATCAACTGAATATACCGGGAATACCACAAGAAAAGGCTTCTGATGGCTTATGTTTAACGTAGTTATTCTACACGGTTTTCTGACCATAAGATGGGATTGATCAGTGATATCAAGTTTATTGATATCATGAATTATGGGACTCTAAAAAAGGATATATATATATACATTGGGGATATTACTCTGATATGTACTAGGATATAGGCTAACCAACCTGCTGGTAATTGGGAATTGGGATCATCGTCCCGTTGGACAGCGAATGGTGCACTGGTGGTCTGGACTCTTGGGGATAGGCACTTCCAACGCGCGTGACTAGGTGTAACAATGCAACTAATGATTATACATGTAGTACATAGATATTAAATATGTATACCATCCAGTATTTAATATTATATGTGTATGTACACCAACCAGTATTAAATATGTACACCAACTGGTTGGTGTGATCTCCATATTAAATACTGTTGGTATTCAGCTTTGATGGAGATCACACCAACCAGAGAATCTGCCCGCCCTTTTAGGGCTGCAGCTCTTGTACTCTGCCCTCCATAGCTCCGGCGCATCGAGGATCTTTTGATGAAAAAAGGGAAACTATAGGCCCTGACTGGGCACTGAAGGTGGAGAGGATATACACATATGTAAATATATGTATATGAAATAAATTATATATATTATATACATATTAAATATATATATATATATATATATTATACAGTATATACACGCTTATTCGAGTAACTCTATGTCCTTAGATATGCTACATGCCACTCTGAGTCTGCCACTCTTGGTCGGTCAGGATTTCGCAGTTCATGGATTGTGATGGTCATGTGATAATCCCCAATATAACACCCATAACTAATCATCAACCATCATTTATAAGTTATATCACCTATATTCACCTATATTCATCTATATATCCCCATATGTTTATGGGTTAACCATATTTATATATATTTATCATATATTGAACACCATTTCAGCGTTTGTTTTTTGCCCATGCTTCAACGACGTATATGTATATATATATGCTTTGATCCAGCAAAGAGGCAGTCACGAGGTGCAGGCAGTGCAGTCCAGCTCAAACAGAAATGGTCCCTTTTGGTTTCAAGACAAGTTAAACACTCTGATTAGTTGTCAAGATATCAATGAATATTGACAACTATTAGTCAAACATAGTCAAACTATAATAAACTATATATATAACTGGTTGATTAGTTGTCAAAAATGGTGATTTAAGATGATTTAACCATATTTCATGACTGATTCATATAGTTGTGTTGTGTTGTGTTGTGTTGTGTTGTGTTGTGTTGTGTTGTGTTGTGTTGTGTTGTGTTGTGTTGTGTTTTGGAATGATAACCGACGTGATATGGCTTTGTCTGAAATTTGGGCAAAAAGAAGACAACCTCGAAATGTTATTTCTTCGAAAAATAAGAACTTCATTTTCTCCAGACGAAATTTGCCTTTTCTGGGTATCTGGGTATCTCCGTTTTGACACAACACCGTAGCACCCTGACTGTTCCTGACCTGACCCCGCAGCGCCTAGACGGACCTAGACCTGGGGGGACCAGCCTTGAGATATTCCAACTGCAAGGCCTGGCATATGGGAAGCTGTGAATCAATGGGACATTTATGCCAAAGAACGTTGCAACTTAAGGAACATGTTTGTCTCATATATATATGTATATGTATGTATATATATATATATGTATATATATATATGTATATATATATGTGTATATATATATTCATATATTATATACTATATGGAACATGTTTTCATGGACTTTTTTGGTTGGCACATATTTTCACCATGCAATTAATAGGAGTTTGATGCTTAGAGGAAAGACATGGATCAAGCGTTCAACGTCTTCAACGAAGAAAAGTTGCGGCCGGGGATGACTGCCCTAAACCTGAGCCATGGAATACCCTGTTTTCCAATCTCATCAAATACTGCTTGGTTTTCTAGGTTTCCCTACTGCGGGTTATTCAGTTTGTTTAAGTGCTTCCCCAATATTATTCAACAACCCCAGTAGTAAAACTCCCTATCGGCCCTCACTGCCAATCTTAGATACACTGCAAAAAAAACAATTGTTAGCTGGTTAGTAGATATTCCGAATTAGCAAAAAAAAGGATTAAACTACTAATCCAGTCGGTTGACCTAGTAAATAACCATAAACATCCATAAGCTAGCATAGATGTGGAACATCAACCATGATATTTGAAGACTTAAAGACTATGATTGTCCCACAGTTTTTCCACATCTTTCTGCTTACCCTAGGCCAACCAAACCAGTCAACCACGGCCTGGGAGGTTGTGAAGCTAGCTGGAGAGTTCACCAAGTTGTTCTCAAGCCCAGTCATCCAGAACAACACGTAATACATAGAACCTCTGTCATAAAACAACGACAACATCACTGGCTTTGTCTTGTAATTTGTTTGTTGTTTTTTTTAACCTTCAAGTTATAGCCATTTTAATAGGTAAACTGACGACACACACCAGTGGATATGGCAATACCCAACCCAACAAAAAACACATTCAACAAGTAAAGTTATATGGGTATGGGTCAATACCTATAGATACATTTTTAATGGGATGAACATCCATTTACCAGCTATTTTGATGTTCACCGGGGGTACCAGGGTTTTGACCCATCCCCATGGTTTTCCCCACATCTTCCCACATTTTCCCACCATCTCCTAGGCGCTAAATGGGCAGCACCTTGGCATCTTTGGCCATGACTCTGAAAGCTTCCACAGCTGCTCGAGTGCCTGGGTTCCACACAAAAACATGCTGAGTCACAAGGCATTTGTTTCATGGTGATTAGACGCCAATATAATAACTATATAATAACTATATCATAATTATATAATAACTATATAAAAACTATATCATAATTATATAATAACTATATAATAACTATACAATAACTATATAATAACTATATAGTTGTAAAAATTAACTAATAGTTCTATGATAACTAATTCATGGTAGTAGAGTATGTAATGTTCATTGATGTTATTAATTTAGTAATCATTTGTTGGAGAAGATATTAATGGTGATTGTGTATAATGGTGAAAAGGGAAAACATAAGAACTGGGATTGTTATATACACTTAGTTTTGATCAGAGAAAGGAGTGTTATATATACGTATATACACATGATTTCAGACATTTAAATAAGTATTGAATGTTTGCAACACAGTTATCTTTTCTGGCAAGTCACTATGGGATGTTTATACAAAGTAGAATTAACCATAATAATAATAATACTAATAATAATAATACATGGTGGAAAACATAATAAAACATGGTGGATGTACCTCACATTCAAGACCCCCAGCGTTTGGGACCCCAAAATGAATAGGCACAATAGAATGCAAGAGTTTCTAAAAGGCTGTTGAATTAGACCTATTATACCAGTAGGTGAAAGGTCATAAACTAAACAGGTCGATCGGGATCACCAATCGCCAACTAGGATGATTGGAATCTGCAGTTATGGCCCATAACAAATACCAGTTATAAGTACCGTCATAAGTCACCCCATTTAGGGTTATAATCTCATAGACATATATAGTTATATAGAAATAACCAGTGAATCCAGTGGTAACTAATAAATGGCCATAACATGCCATAACTCTGGATCGTTGGATTTCTGTAAAGTACATCCCCAACACCATTGCCCTTAAAAAACATGGACCGTCTCGAGGGACTGATCCCTTTGAGCCGCAATCGATCGCGGCCAGTCACCATGCATCTGGTTGGTGAACCCATCCCAAAAAAAATATTCAAAAATATGATATGGGATTTTTGTTGGATTATATACCAATAATAGTGGTTATATTACCAACAATAGTGGTTATAATACCAATAATAGTGGTTATATAATATGGTTATATGATGGGATATGTATACATTACTGGTTGGAGGTATACCTACCCCTCTGAAAAATATGATGGAGTTCGTCAGTTGGGATGATGACATTCCCAACTGAATGGAAAATAAAATTCATGCTCCAAACCACCAACCAGGATATAGTCATCTCAACAACAATCATCCCAGTGCTAGTGTTTTTTAACAACAAATCGGAGTGAAACCCGCAACCAGTCATCCGAATTTGTTCATTTTGGGAGTCATTTTTGACTCACAACTATCCCATATTATCCCATCAGTTCGCATCAAACATCAGCCCTGAGATCAGCCATGAAAAAAAGTGGCACCTCCCACTGTGAAGCTGCACTTGTGAAGGTAACCACTGATCTCACAGACCTCCGGCAGGACCGGCAGACCATTGTAACCGAGTACCGGAGGATCACAAGAGGACAAGCGCAAGTCGAAGCAAGAACGTTGAGATACAAACACATGAATCAACGGGGAAACTCGATCGATTTCAAAATACCCCCCATGAGATAAATGCACTGTGCGAATGGATTATGTTCACCACTTTCGATTCTTGGGATTGTAGATTCACATACAATGGGTCATCACGGCCAATCTTAGACAGCCTGCATTTTTTATAATTGTTAATATGTTTCAACTAAGCTGTTTGGAAAAAACAACACAATTCGCATCAATTAACAAACATTAAAAACAATTAGCATCAAGTAACATCGAATAAAATTAGTTAACATCAACTAACATCAAGTAACATCAAGCAACATCAAGTAACATCAGTTAACATCAATTAACATCAACTATCATGAATTAAAATGAAACAACATTAAGTAACATCAAGTAACATCAGGTAACATCAATTAACATCAATTAACATCAAGTAACATCAAGTAACATCATTTAACATCAATTAACATTAATTAACATCAAGTAACATCAAGTAACATCAGTTAACATCAAGTAACATCAAATAGCATCAAGTAACATCAACTAACATCAATTAC